>Ga0315277_10001333_pt1 | contig 36219 bp, 28 predicted proteins | sample YL17G05_15_MG_FD_203695 | JGI IMG/M metagenome (GOLD analysis project Ga0315277, IMG submission 203695) | Sediment microbial communities from Yellowstone Lake, YNP, Wyoming, USA - YL17G05_15 | ecosystem: Environmental > Aquatic > Freshwater > Lake > Sediment | place: USA: Wyoming | collected...
TGATGTCTCGAATCGACATGCCTTCCACACGGTGCAACCGGCGAATCTCGGCCCATTGCTCCACGCTGATCATCCTTCCAGCCTCCCCGTGCCCCGAGCTCGCTGCTCGGCTGGAGGCCGATGATAGCCGTCCGGAGTGGCCTAGTTTTCGACCGCTGGTATTGGCCTATTATTCAACCGTTGGTGACACCGTCGTGGAGGATCGACTCCTCGTATGTCGCACCCCAGCACGACCGCCCAGGGACTTAGCGCCATGTCGCCGTTGCTCGGCTCCCGTTTCGCGCGATCAACTCCTGTGCCGCTGCCCCCCAGCCTTCTCTTCCGGCATGCATTCCCGACTCCGCACGCGGGGAGAAGAGGCCCTCCTTGAGCTCGTACGCAAGCTGAGCGCATACTTCGCCGAGGACGATCTGGAGGTGCTCATGGATATCGAAAAGGCAAACACCGAAGTCACCCAGCGCATGATGGACGCCCGGCCCATCGCCACCACCATGGCAAAGGCGATCGAGGTCGTGCCCGGACTGCGCGACAATATGCTCCTGCACGCGGGCCCTCCGGTGACCTGGGAGCGCATGGCCGGTCCGATGCGCGGCGCCATGATGGGGGCCCTGATCTTCGAGGGCAAAGCCAAGGACGGTGACGAGGCCGAGAAGATGCTCAAGTCAGGCAAGATCGAGTTCTCGCCCTGCCATGAGCATATGTGCGTGGGCCCCATGGCCGGGGTGATCTCGCCTTCCATGCTGGTTTACGTCATTGAGAACCAGACGCACAGGATCACGTGCTTCTCTAATTTAAACGAAGGCCGCGGCAAAGTCCTGCGCATGGGCGCCTACGGGCCGGAGGTCCTGGAGAAGCTGCGCTGGATGGAGTCCACCCTCGGTCCGACGATCAAAGCCGCATTGGAAGCCATGGGCGGCGTTGACGTACGCGCTATCCTTGCAAAGGCGCTTCACATGGGCGATGACGGACACAACCGCCTGGACGCCGCCTCGCTCCTGTGGACCACCCAACTTGCCCCGTACATCGCCAAGACCGCCAAAGACAGCGCCACGGCGTTTGAAGTGATCAAGTTCCTTGGCGAGAATGCTTTGAGTATTCTCAATCCTGTCATGGCTGGCTGCAAATCCATGACCGCCGCTGGTCACAACGTGGAAGGCAGCACGATCGTCACCATCATGGCTCGCAACGGGACCGATTTCGGCATCCAGGTCAGCGGACTGGGAGACAAATGGTTCACGGCGCAGTCCCCGATCGTCAAGGCGCTGTACTTCCCCGGCTTCAAAGAGTCGGACGCCTGCCGCGATATCGGCGACAGTGTTATCACCGAAACGGCCGGCATCGGAGGCTTTGCCATGGCGGCCGCCCCGGCCCTGGTCACGTTCATCGGCGGGGTGCCCCGGGATGCCATCAACACCACCCTCGACATGTACGAAATCACCTATGCCGAGCACAAGCAGTTCTCCATCCCCTACCTGGACTTCCGCGGCACCCCGACCGGAATCGATATCCGCAAGGTGGTCGAAAAGCAGATTGCCCCGCGTGTGAACACGGGCGTCGCCCATAAGGATCCAGGGGTTGGGCAGGTCGGGGCGGGCGTCGTTTCCGCCCCCATGAGCGTGTTCGAAGACGCGCTGGTTGCCTTCGCTGATCGCTACGGCTTCTAGACCCATCCTCAGTATGACGGAGGCGAGCATGGACCGCGAAAGCTTCATCACGATGATGACCCAGGCCAAGCTGCACGACCTGACTCAAGCCTGCAGCGTGTTCACACCCCCTTGGCCCGGGGAGAAATCGCTTGAAGTGCACTTCTTCAAGCGCGTCACCGGTGCGTATGGCGGCGGGCAGGGCGCCAACGGTCAGATCCTGAACTGGAGCAACACCGTCGGCACACACCTGGTGGGTGAACGCGCATTTCACTCCGGCGGCCGCGCCATCGCCGACATTCCGCTGAAGGACCTGTGCGGTCCCGGCGTGATCGTCGACATCTCGGACATGGTCTCGGACTACAGCATCATCACCCCGGAGATGATCACCAAGAAAGCCGAGGTCAAGAAGGGTGACATTCTGATCCTCAACACCGGGTATCACAAGTACTCCTGGGACCAGCCGCAGGTGAACAACCCGAACGCGCAGGGTGGCGTGGAATCCATGGAATTCGGGTTTCTCGTGCGCCATCCGGGTCCTTCCATCGCCTTCTACAAGTGGGCCCTGGACATGAAGCTCAAGGTCATTGGGGTGGACTGCGGCGCCGCCGAGCATCCCATGAACACCCCAATCCGCCGGATGCACGAGAACCACTTCAAGTTGGCCGAGGAGAAGCTGAAGCGGGAAACCGGCAAGACCTGGGACGAGACCTTCCCGCAGGGCGAGTACTACGAGCTCACCCACCTCACGATGCCGCAGCAGCATCTCGTGCTGGTCGAGTGCATTGTCGGCGAGATCGACCTGCTGAAGAACAAGCGCGCCTGGATCCAGATCATGCCGATTCCCTTGGTGGAAGTGGAGACCGCCTGGGCCCGTGTCTCCGCCCTGACCGCGCCGGCTGGAATGAGCGAAGAAGCGTTCATCGCCGCGATGCAAAGCTCGGAAATGATCGACATGACCGTGCCCTTCAGCGTCCAGACCCCGCAGTGGCTCAACTACGTTCCCCTGAGCGTCACCTACACCAAACGCGTAGGCGGGCAGTACTTTGGCATGGGACGCAACGGCTCCATCTGCAATGCCAGCATTCACCTCGGCACGCACATGGACGGCGAGAAGCACTTCTATCCCAACGGGCGAACGATTGGACAGGTGCCCTTGTCGGAATGGGTCGGACCTGGCGTCATCGCGGATATTTCCCACAAGGTCAGCGATGCCAGCGTCTACACTCCCAAGATGATTGAGGAGGCGGTCGACATCCGCAAGGGCGACATCCTGGTCATCAAGACGGGGTGGAACAAGTACGGCTGGTTCAGCCGAGACTCGGACGAGTTCCGGTACATGGTCAAACACCCCGGTCCCTCGGCCGACTTTTCCAAGTGGGCGGTCGACCTGGGGCTTAAGTGGATCGGTGTGGACGCCGTATCCGCCGACCACCCCATGAACACCATCATGCGGCTGTGGCATCCCAAGACGTTTGCCGAGGCCAACGCCAAACTGGTCAAGGACTTCGGCAAGGACTGGGATCAGATGTACCCGCTGGCGGACTTCTACCAGGACATGCACCTCAACCTGTTTCCCAAGAAGATCGTGCATGCCGAGAACCTGGCCGGGGATATCGCCACCGCACAGAGCGGCCGATACTACATTGGCTGCTACCCGCAGAAAGCCATGGAAGCGGAATCGATGTGGGCCCGCTTTGTGGCCTTCAAAGAGGGCCGGTGAGGCACCGGTCCGACAGCCTTCGTCGAGGATCCGCTCGCGTGTGTCGGCAATGATTCTGGTCACCGGTGCGGCCGGCAAGACGGGTCGAGCGGTGCTGCGGGCGCTGGCCGGCCAACGGGAGCCTGTCCGGGCGCTGATCCACCGCCCCGACCAGGCGCCTTCCCTGCAGGCGCTCGGCGTCCAGGAGACGATGGTCGGAGACCTGCTCGACCGGGCTGACATGCAGCGCGCCGTGGACGGGGTGCGGGCGATCTACCACATGGCGCCCAATGTCAACCCGGACGAGATCCCCATGGGCAAGACCGTCATCTCCGCCGCACAATCCGCAGACGTCGAGCGCCTGGTGTTACACTCGGTGCTGCACCCGCACATCGAGGCCATGCCGCACCACTGGCAGAAAGCGCGTGTCGAGGAGCTGCTCTTCGCCTCCGGCTTGCCCTTCACTATTCTGCAGCCGACCGCCTACATGCAGAATGTCGCCGCGGCCTGGGATCAGATCCTGACGCAGGGCCGATATCCGGTGCCGTACTCGCCCGAGACGCGCCTGAGCCTGGTCGACCTAGAGGACGTGGCCCAGGCGGCGACCCGGGTGCTCACTGAACCCGGGCACACGGGCGCCACGATCGAATTGGTCGGCACGCCGGGCATGTCCCCACGCGACATCGTGGAGTTGCTGAGCGCCGAACTGGACCGCCGAGTGACTGTCGAGGTGGTGCCTCTGGAAGCATGGGAACGCAGGGCCCGGGCCACCGGCCTGGGGGAGTATCAGGTATCGGCGCTGACCATGATGTTCGCCTACTATGAAGAACACGGGCTCACTGGCTGCCCGCAGGCTTTGACGAGCGTCCTCGGGAGGCAGCCCACGTCGTTCCCGGCGTTTGTCCGGCGGGTCATCCAGGAACACGGGCTGTGATCACCGAGTTGGCCAACTACCTGGAACGACTTGAGGACCTGCGCGGCCAGATCTCGGGCCTGGTTGCCGGATTGCCGGCGGAAGCCCTGAACTGGCGGCCCTTGCAGGGGACCGGGGACCACGCCACCAATTCCCTGGCGGCTCTGGCCGCCCACAGCGCCGGCGCCGAGCATTTCTGGATCGCGGAAGTAGTCGGCGGCCGCCCGGCGACCCGCGATCGAGAGGCGGAGTTTGCCACGCTGGCGGCCTCCTCGGCCGAGATCATCCGGCTGCTAGAGAAAACGGCGCTGGAGACCAGGGAAGTCTTCCTGACGCTGAAGGACACCGATCTGAATGAGACGCGTGAGACCGCAGGCCGCACGGTCCCCGTGCGTTGGTGCCTGTTGCATGTGATCGACCACACTTCCCTTCACCTGGGGCACATGCAGGTCACCTTCCAGCTGTGGGCAGGCGGCCGGAGCATTCCGTCGCCGCTCTGGTTTGAGCGTCTGCCTCACAATCCTGAGAACGAGCGGAGTTCCACTCACGACATGGCCGATAGCCCGGGAGATGAGAGTCTATGAAGCCAGCGCCCTTCGACTACTACGCACCTACAACGGTAGAGCAAGCCCTGGCTCACCTGGCCGAGCATGGCGATGAGGCCAAAGTCCTGGCCGGCGGGCAGAGCCTGGTCCCGATGATGAACTTCCGGCTGGTCCAGCCCTCCGTCCTGGTGGACCTGAACCCCATCCCGGACCTGGCATTCATCCAGCCCGACGAGAATGGCGGTCTGCGTATCGGAGCCCTGACCCGCCACTATCAAGTCGAGGTGGATCCTCTGGTTGCGGTGCGGATGCCCTTGCTGCACGAAGCCGTGCCCAAGATCGGCTATCCACAAATCCGCCGGCGCGGCACCATGGGCGGCAGCTTATGCCATGCGGATCCATCGGCTGAGCTCGTAGCCGTGAGCGTTGCCCTGAACGGGCGCTTCCGGCTGCGCAGCCCCAAGGGTGAACGTTGGATCCCGGCGCAGGACTTCTTCATCGGGTTGTTCACCACGGTCTTGCAGCCCGATGAGCTGCTGGTCGAGGTGGCCTTGCCGCCTTTGCCGGCACGAACCGGAGGGTCCTTCATGGAGGTCGCCCGCCGGCGTCACGACTTCGCGCTGGTCGGGGTTGCGGCAGTCGTATCCCTGGACGGGAAGGGCGTCTGCCGGCAGGTGCGAATGGTGTTCTTGAGCGCCGGCGACCGGCCGATGGAGGCCCGGCGGGCGGCGGACGTACTGATGGGACAGGCCCCCACCCCGGAAGCCATTCGGGCTGCGGCGGAAATCGCTGCCTCCGACGACATCGATCCCAGCAGCGACATTCACGCCACAGCGGAGTTCCGCCGCCATCTGGCAAAGGTTCTGGCTCGGCGCGCCTTGGATCAGGCATGCCGGCGCGCCGCGGAGAAGAAATAGGATGGCAACCACGGAGCCAACCATGCGCAAGCTCTTCGATCTGGCGCTGACGGTCAACGGCACGCGCCATGAACAGGCGGTCGAGCCGCGCACGCTGCTTAGCGATTTCCTGCGTCACGATCTCGGCCTGACCGGCACCCACGTGGGCTGCGAGCACGGCGTGTGCGGGGCCTGCACCGTCCTCCTCGACGGGGAGCCGGTCCGCTCCTGTCTGCTCTTTGCCGTTCAAGCGCACGGGCACAGCGTCACCACGGTCGAAGGTCTGGGCGCCATCGACCAGCTGCACCCAGTCCAGGAGGCCTTTCGCCAGGCGCACGGCGTGCAGTGCGGATTCTGCACGCCGGGGATCCTGACCACGGTGGTGGCCTTCCTGGAGGGGAATCCCGACCCGAGCGAGGAAGAGATTCGCGAGGCCCTTTCCGGAAACCTGTGCCGCTGCACCGGCTACCAGCACATCGTCGACGCCGTGCGGCTCGCCGCCCAAACCAGCAAGACCGCACACGAGCAGCCCGCCCGTTGATGGAGGCACCTGCCGTCCGTGGTGGGGTGACCCCAGGAGCAGATCTGTGACCAAGACACTCATCGGAAAGCGCGTGCTGCGAAACGAGGATCCCCGCTTGCTGACCGGGCAAGCCCAGTTTGTGGACGATGTGGAAATCCCCGGTCTGCTCCACGCCGCCTTCTTGCGCAGTGACCACGCCCACGCCCGCCTGCTCGGCATGGATGTGAGCGCCGCCCGCCAACGACCGGGTGTGGTCGCCGTCTTCACGGCGGAAGATATGGGCGACGATTGGCAGCCGGGCCCTCCTCTGGTTTCTCCCCCGCCCACCGCCAAGGATGTCCTGTTCTATTCGCGCCGACAGGTTCCGCTGGTCAAAGACAAGGTCCGTCATGCGGGTGAGGCGATGGCTGTGGTCATTGCCGAAAGCCGCTACATCGCCGAGGATGCGGTCGAAGACATCGTGGTGGACCTGGAGCCCCTGGAGACGGTGGTCGACCTGGAGAAGGCCCTGCAGCCGGGCAGTCCCCTGGTGCACGATGACCTGGAATCGAATCTGGCCGCCCACCTGAGCCAGAAGAAGGGCGATTATGAAACCGCTCGCCGACAGGCCGATCTGGTCCTCAAGCGCCGAATCGTCATCGACCGCGGGGCGGCGGCCGCCATGGAGAATCGCGGCATCGTCGCCGATTGGGACGAGAAGAGTCAGCACCTCACCGTATGGGATACGACCCAGGCTCCTATCCCAATTCGCAACGGGCTGGCGGCCAGGCTGGGTCTATCAGAGAACCAGGTGAGGGTGATCGCCCCCTTCATCGGAGGCGGCTTCGGTCCCAAGATGATGATGTTCTATGCCGAAGAGATGGTGATCCCCTGGGCGGCGATGAAGCTGAAGCGCCCGATCAAGTGGATCGAGGACCGGCGGGAGAACTTCTACGCCACCACCCAAGAGCGCGGGCAGATCCATGATGTCGAGATCGCCCTCAGCCGGGATGGGCACATCCTGGGTCTGAAGGACGTGTTCCTGCATGACACCGGCGCCTACGACCCCTATGGCCTGACCATCCCCCTCAACACCCAGTGCCATGCGATGGGGGGGTACGATATTAAGAACTACAGCACCGATGTAAGCGTGGTCTTCACCAACAAGACCCTGGTCACCCCCGTTCGGGGCGCCGGACGCCCTCAGGGCATCTACATCATAGAGCGTCTCTTGGATATCGCTTCCAAAGAGTTGGGAATTGACGCGGTAGAAATCCGCAAGCGCAACCTCATCCCTGCGGATGCCTTTCCCTACAAGCACGGGATCATCGACCAGGCCTTTTCGCCCCTCATCCTGGACAGCGGGAACTACTGGCCCGTGATGCAGAAGGCCCTGGAGATGATCGGCTACGAGAAGTTCGTCCGCGACGAGCAGCCCCGCCTTCGCAAAGAGGGGAGACATGTGGGCATCGCAATCACCCCCTTCATCGAGTCGACGGGCGTGGGCCCCTACGAAGGCGCCCGCGTAACGGTCGAAGCCAGCGGCAGGATCCACGTCGCCACGGGGGTTGGCACCCAGGGGCAGGGCCACTTCACGAGCTTCGCCCAGGTCGTGGCCCAACAGCTCGGGGTGGCAGTCAGCGATGTGCGCATTGTGTCCGGCGACACCGCCGAGTTCCACTGGGGAACCGGCACTTTCGCCAGCCGCGGGGCCGTCGTCGCCGGCAACGCCATCCACGCCGCTGCCTCGATTGTGCGCCGCAAGGTGCTGGAACTGGCCAGCAAGGAACTGCAGACCCCCCAGGACGAACTGGAGCTTGAAGGGGGTATGGTCCGCGTGGCGGATATCCCCGACAAGTCCATCAGCCTAGGCGAACTGGCTGCGCGGGCCAACCCCCTGCGAGGGGCCGTCGAGCCGGGCACTGAACCCGGCCTGGAAGCCACGTCCTACTTCGGCCCGCGCTACGGCGCCACGGCTTTCGGCACCCATGCGATGATCCTCGAGATCGATCCGGAAACTATGATGATCGAGATCAAGCGCTACGTCACGGTTGAGGATTGCGGCACGGTGCTCAACCCCCTGATCCTGGAGGGCCAGATCCACGGGGGCGTATCCCTGGGCATCGGCAACGCCTACTACGAGAAGCTGCACTTCGACGAGAACGGACAGCTGCTGAACGCCTCCTTTGCGGATTATCTGATCCCGTCGGCGACGGAGATGCCGCGCATCGAGGTTGGCCATATGGAAACCCGCTCCCCCTTGAACGAACTGGGCACCAAGGGAGTCGGTGAAGCGGGAACGATTCCAGTGCCCGCCCTCTTCGCTCAGGCCGTCGAGAATGCGCTGGCCGATCGGGAGCTGGAGATCCTTGAGACTCCCCTCAGCCCGAACCGCCTGTATGAGCTGTGGAGCCAGAAGGAGGCTCGATGAGAATCGAAGGTCAGTACACCTTTGACGGTCCGCGCGAAGTCCTTTGGGAACTGCTGCAGGACCCGAAGGTTTTGGCCGCGTGCCTGCCGGGCACGCAGAGCCTGCGTCAAGTGGGTGAGCATGAGTACGAGGGGGAGATCGGGGTGCGCGTCGGCCCCATTTCGGGTGCCTTCGCAGGCCAACTCACTGTCACGAACGAAGTGCCGCCCGTCAGCTCCACCCTGACCGTGGAAGGGAAGGGAAAGGTCGGGTTTCTCAAGGGCGTCGGGAACATCGACATGACGGAGCAAGGCCCGGGCAAGACCTTGATGAAATACACCGGAGAAGTTCAGATTGGCGGAAAGGTCGCCAGCGTAGGACAACGCCTGTTCGATTCGGTGAGCCGAGGTATGATTGAACAAGCCCTTGGCAAGCTGAATGAAATGTTGAAGGCGCGGGTTGCTTCGCGATAGAGTCGGCGGCCGGTATGCGAGGCTGCCTCAAGAAGCCACGCCTTTCAGATGGCGTTTTCGGCCATATGCCTGTAACATCGTAGGCGCTGCGGGTGGTGATGCGTTTGGCCGCAGCCAAGCTGCAACTCGGACCGATCACGGTCGTGCTCCATCAGAACGCCACATGATGAGACTAGCGAAGGGAGGTCACCGGCCCATCGATAACTAACCATGCTCCGACTGTTTACTATCCGTCCCCATTCTCAGTTGATCGCGAGGGAGGAAGAGATGAAGTCCAAGAAGTCCTTCGTACTCGCAGCGCTGCTCCTAGTCGCCAGTATGCTGTTGGGGTCCTGTGCGCCCGCTACGCCCACGGCCGCGCCCCCGGTCGAACCGCCCACGGCGGCGGCCGCGAAACCGACGACGGCGGTCGCTCAGCCAACCGCGGAGCCGGTGAAGATTACCTTGGCGATTGAGCACTTCAGTGTCATTGCCGGAACCACCTGGTCCGGGGCCCAAGACCGCGCCGGCAAGCGCATCGCGGCGAAATACCCCAATGTCACCTACGTCTACCGCGAGAATGTCGCTCCCGATCAGACCAATCCCTTCGCCGAAGAGATGATCGCCAGCGGCGCGAACATCGTCATTGGCAATGCGGAGTTCATGGGAATGCCCCTCAAGGACATTGCCGACAAGTACCCCAACGTGTACTTCGGGTCCGTCATAGCCAGCGATCTGTCGACCAAACCGAATTTCATCCGGTTCTTCCCCAAGCAGGATCAGGCCCTGTACCTGGAAGGGCTGATCGCCGGGGCGCTGACCAAGACCGGCAATATCGGCATCACCTCCGCCTTCCCGTGCGTTCAGGTGATCCGGCGCCAGGCCGGCTTCATCCTTGGCGTGCAGGATGCGGCCGCGCTCCTCAACAAGAAGATTACCGTGTACGTCAAGTTCGCCGGCGACTGGTACCTGCCCGCCGATGAGCGCGCCATCGCCGAGACGCTGGTCGACACCTACAAGGTGGATGTCCTGACCCAGCAGACTGACTCTAGCTCCACCATGGATGTGGCCAAGGAGAAGGGCGTCTGGTTCGTGGGCAAGGACATGGACATTGTGGGTGAATACGGCTGGTCCGATACGAACACCGTCGCCGTATCGTTCGACACGCGCTGGGAAGTCATCTACGAGAAGATGGTCCAGGAGTTCATGGCCGGCAACAAGACGCCGGAGACCATCATGTATCCGGGCTTTGAGACGACGATGACCCTGGCCGACGGCACCGTGGAGCCGACGGTTGACCTGATGAACGCCGGCAAGATCGGTGTCGACGCCATCAGCCCAGCGGCGCTCCCCTCAATCCCGCAGGCGATTCTCGACCTCGTCAAGCAGCGACGCGAGCAGATGATGGCGGGTACGTGGGATCCGTTCACGGCGCACGAATTCGTGAGCAACGGGACGGGCCTAGAGCTGGCGGGCGCGCCGATCCCTGCCGCGGGCACCGTGGTCAAAGCCGCCGGCGTGGCTCCGACCACGGAGTGGCTGCTGGCGCTGTTCAACTTCGATTTGCAGGGCACGACCATCCTGAAGTAGCACGGTGTGTCGGTCCGCATGACGTGTGACGGCTAGTCACAGACAGTTGAGGCTCTCGTCCTGTGGGAGCAGACCTCAGGACGAGAGCCTCACGCTTCAGCGGGGTCGAGCTGCGTCGCGGGGCCTTCGCCCCGGGGCGGCCAGGCACGAACCACCGGCGGTGACAGGTTTACAGCATGCCCATCCAACCCGTGAAACGCGGCGATACGGTTCTTGAGGCGAGGGGGATCACCAAGCGCTTCCCCGGCGTCGTCGCCAATGACCACATCGACTTTGAGATCCGGGCAGGTGAGATCCACGCCATCCTGGGTGAGAACGGTGCCGGCAAGACCACCCTGATGAAGATCCTGTTCGGGCTGCTCCAGCCCGACGAAGGCGAGATCTACGTTCATGGAGAGAAGGTGACCTTCCACTCGCCCCTGGACGCCATTCACCTCGGCATCGGCATGGTCCACCAGAACCGCAAGCTGATCCCCGCCCACACGGTTCTCGAGAACATCCTCCTGGGTCACCCCAAAGCGGGAAGCATTCCGGACCTGAAGAGGACCCGAGACGAGATTGCAGAGCTGTGCGACCGATACGGCTTCAAGATCGACCTCAAGGCCAAGGTCTGGCAACTGTCGGAGGGCGAGAAGCAGGTCGTCGAGATCCTGAAGACCCTGTATCGAGGCGCGCGGATCCTGATCCTGGATGAGCCCACGTCCTCCCTGGCGCCCCCGGAAACGGAGAAGCTCCTGGAGTCGATCCGCATCATGACCGGCGAGGATCTCGCCCTGGTCCCGTTCATCACCCACAAGCTGCCCATCGTGCTGACCATCAGCGAGCGAGTTACGGTCCTGCGGCGGGGCAAAGTCACCGCCCGCCTTCGCACGGCGGATGCGACCGAGAACAGCCTGGCCAAGGAAATGGTCGGCCGCGAAGTGATCTTCCGGCTGGAACATGTGGAGGTCGAGCGGGGCAAGCCCATTCTCGAAGTGGAGGACCTCTCCGCCCTGAATGACAAGGGGCTCGTGGCACTGAAGGGCGTCTCCTTCTCCGTGCACGAAGGCGAGATTCTCGGCATTGCCGGGGTGTCCGGGAACGGTCAGCAGGTCCTGGCCGAGGTGCTGGCGGGGCTGCGCAAAGCTGTGAGCGGCAGGGTGTTGATCGACGGGATCAATATCAGCCGCGCCGACAGCCTGGAACGATGGAAGATGGGCATGGGCTACATCCCATCGGACCGCATCAATGTGGGTTCGATCGGCGCCCAGTCCCTGGTCGAGAACGTCCTGATGAACTACTACTTCGACGGCGCCTTCTCCCGTTGGGGGATCGTGGATTCCCAGAAGACGCGCAAGCTCACCGAAGGCCTGATCTCCGAGTACGCCATCGCCACGCCCGGCCCGGACAGCACGGCCAAGAGCCTGTCCGGCGGCAACCTCCAGAAGCTTATCCTGGCGCGCGTGCTGTCCCGCAAGCCGCGGCTCATCATCGCCAACCTTCCCACCCAGGGACTGGATGTGGGCGCCACCGAATTCGTCCAGAACAAGATACTGGAAGCCAAGCGGCAGCACGCCGCCATTTTGCTCATCTCGGAAGACCTCGAAGAGGTCCTGTCACTGAGCGATCGCGTGGCGCCGATCTACGAGGGCGAGTTCATGGACATTATCCCGGTCGACCAGGCCCGAATCGAGGACATCGGGGCCATGATGGCGGGCTTGAAGCGGAAGGTTGCACAGCCATGAAACTCGGCGACTATGAGGTCAAGCTCGAGAAGAAGGTCAGGGTCACCGGCTGGGAGGCGACGACCATCTCCCTGCTGGCAATCCTCATCGGCCTGGCGCTGGTGGGCCTGATCTTCCTCCAGGCCGGGGTCAATCCGCTGACAGGCTATCGGGCCATCTTCTCTTATGCCTTTGTCAACAAGTTCGGCCTGCCCCTGACGATCAACCGCTCGGTCTTCATTCTGCTGTGCACCTGCGCCTTCATCGTTCCGATGAAGGCCGGGCTGTGGAACATCGGCATGGCCGGCCAGCTCTACGGCGGCACGCTGGCCGCCTTCGGCGTGGCCCTGGCCTTCGGCGCCAAGGATCCCCAGACGCCGACCCTGGCGCCGGGGATCGTCATCCCCCTGATGATGCTCGGGGCGATCCTGGGCGGCGCGCTAATCGGGTCCATCCCGGGCTTCCTCAAGGGGCGCTTCAACACCAACGAGATCGTCGTGACCATGATGCTGAACTCGATCGGCTTCTGGCTGATCGCATTCATGATCAAGGAAGGCGGTCCCTTCATGGGCGGGGGCGGGGAAGGCCAGGGGTTCAAGCTGTCCGAGTCGATCTTCGCGCCCATGGTCTGGGGGGGGACCTTCACCATCCCCATTGCCCTGGCCCTGGCGGCGCTGCTGTACTTCATGTTTGCCAAGACCACCCTGGGCTACCAGATCAAGGCCTTCGGCCTGAGCCCGTCGGCGGCCAAGTACTCGGGCATCAGCCAGCAGAACGTGCCGCTGCTGGTGTTCATGTTTGGCGGGCTGATCGCCGGCCTGGCTGGATACCACTACTTCGCCGCCGTCCCCGGGGTGTACAAGATCCCCACGAACTACGGGGACTTCGGCGATCTGTCCTTCTACGGGATCATCTGCGGGCTGATCTCCCAGGGCAACCCTCTGGCGGCCATTCCCTTCGCCCTGCTGTTCGGCGGGCTGACCAACGGAGGACGGTTCGTCCAGGGACAGCTCCAGCTGGGCTACGGCATCGACTATGCTCTGCTCGGGGTTCTGATGATCACCCTCGTCGCCTTCCAGTTCTTCTATCGCAACACCATTGTCTGGAAGAAGATGGAAAGGGAGAAATAGGATGTGGGAGTTTGCGGCGCGAAGCCTGAATGCCTCGACAGTCTTCACGATTGCGGCGCTCGGCGAGCTGATCGGACAGCGGTCGGGCATCCTGAATGTTGGCATTGAAGGGGTAATGCTCTTCGGCGCCACCGTGGGGTTCATCGTGGCCAAGACCACTGGGAGCTATCTGCTCGGTTGCCTGGCGGCCATTGCCATTGGAGGTCTGATCGCCGCCCTGCACGGCTTCTTTTCCATCACTCTGGGCGGGGACCAGGTCGTCAACGGGATGGGGATCTGGATCCTGGGGTTCGGCCTGACGGCCTACATCGGCTACCCTTACACGGGGCCGCTGGGCCTGGAGCGCATCCCCGGCCTGCTTGGGCTTTCGCCCTTCTTCTTCCTCGCCATCGGGCTCGTGGTCCTGACCTGGTGGATGTTCTCCAAGACCAGCCTGGGGTTGCGGATCCGTTCGGCAGGGGAGAACCCCTCGGTGACCGAAGTCTCGGGCATCAACGTCACTCGGACCCGTTACCTGAGCGTCGTTGCCAGCGGAATGCTCATGGGCCTGGGCGGAGCGATCTACTCCCTGAGCTACAACCCGGTCTGGAGCATCAATTTCCTCCTCGGGTGGGGCTTCATTGCGCTGGCGCTGGTCTTCTTCTCCATGTGGAATCCCTTCATTCTTTTCGGCGGGTCCATCCTGTTCGGCACCCTGTGGCAGCTCTCGCTCAACCCTCAGCTGGTCCTTCCAAATGTTCTGTCCCGGTACATCTGGAGAACCGTGCCGTTCGTCATCACGATCGCCGTCCTGGTGCTGATGTCCACGAAGTGGTTCAGTTCGCGATGGGGCGCCGCCAAGCCGCAAGCCCTGGGGCTGCCCCGCGAAGAGGAGTGATGCCAGCGTTCCGGTCGTGGCCTCCCGGTTCGCACCGTGGGTCGATTCTTTCGTTCATCCCGTCCTTTCGAGCGGAGCGCCGGATCCCCTGAGTGCGATCCCACGAGCCGCGTGCTCACGCCGGGAAGGAAGATGGCAAGACTATGAACACCCATCCGACGCTTCCTGAGTTTGACTACCTCCGGCCCCTGACGCTGGCCGAAGCCAGTGAGTTCCTTTCCCGCCATCCCGGGGAAGCCCGCCCTTTCATGGGAGGAACGGATGTCCTGGTTCGCATGCGGGACGGATTCCTGACCCCCCGATTTCTGGTGGACGTGAAAGGGCTGGGTGGGACGGACGATCTGCGCTTTGACCCGAAGGCCGGCCTCGCGCTCGGCGCCGCCGTCAGCATGAATCGCGTGATCGCATCCGCCGAGGTGCGGACCCATTACCCCCTGCTGGCCGCGGCCTGCCGTTCCGTCGCCAGTTACCCGCTGCGCACCCGGGCGACCGTGGTCGGCAACATCTGCAACGCCTCTCCCGCCGGGGATACCATCGGAGCCTGCCTCGTACTGGAGGGCGTGCTACATGTCCACGGGGTACGGGGCCCGCGCCAGGAACGGCTGGGATCGTTCTTCCTTGGCCCCGGCAAGACCACGCTTAAAGCGGGCGATGTCGTTACGGCCATCCGTTTCCCACTCCCCCCCAAGGGATGTGCGGGGGTGTATCTCAAGCTGGGACGCAACCAACTGAGCGATCTATCGATCGTCGGCGTGACGGCACTGGGCCACCCGGACTCGAGCTGCCCATCCGGCTACCGCTTTCGCCTGGCCCTGGCCTCGGTCGCCCCGGTACCCCTCGTGCCCGTGGAGGCGGAAAGACACCTGGCAAACCACCCGATCACGCCCGAGTCGCTGCATGAAGCGGCGCAGCTCGCGGCCGACGCGTGCTCGCCGATTGACGATGTGCGCGGTAGCGCCCGGTACCGCAGGCTGATGGTCCGAAACCTATCCGCCACAGCGCTGGCGCAGGTCTGGAACCGACTGACCGGCTGAGAGGTAGTCTTTCGAGAGGGCGTCCCGCTCCGACTCGGCAGCCATCTTTCGAGGGAACTATGGCACTTCACGAGATCCGCGTCACCATCAATGATGAGCCGGAACAAGTGGCCGTCCCCGCCAACATGACGCTCATGCGCATGCTGCGGGAGAAGCTGGCGCTGACCGGCACCAAGAATGGGTGCTCGGCCGGCGAGTGCGGCGCGTGCACGGTGCTATTGAACGGGGAACCGGTCAACAGCTGCATGGTTCTGGCGGTCGAATGTGACGGAGCCCAGATCGTCACCGTGGAGGGGCTGGCCAGCGAAGAACGGCTGGCCCCAGTTCAGGAATCCATCATCAGCCAGGGGGGCGTACAGTGCGGGTTCTGCACGCCCGGCATCCTGATCTCCTCGTACGCGCTGCTGCAGCGGAACCCGAATCCGAGTGAGGATGAAATCCGTGAGGCGCTGGTTGGCAACTTGTGCCGCTGCACGGGATACGTGCGCATCATCGAAAGCGTCAAGGAAGCGGCCAGAATGCAGTCGGCCGCCGGCTGACCTTCGGCTTGCGCAGGATCGGCCTGGCCGGATCCGTGTGGCCAGACGGGAGAGGATTCATGAAGAGCGCCGGCTCGCAACCCACGGACAGCCCCATCGGTGAGAACGCCCCCCGCATTGACGCCCGCCAGAAGGTGACCGGCGCGGCGGTCTTTGCAGATGACATCCAATTCGGGGATTCGCTACTGCACGCCCGCATCAAGCGCAGTCCTCATCCGCACGCCCTGATCCGAAAGATCGACACAGCCCGCGCCCGCGCCTTGCCCGGCGTGAAGGCCGTCGTCACCGGCGAGGACTTCCCCGGTCATATCGGGTTGTACCTTCAGGACCGGTACATCTTCTGCCGCGACCGCGTGCGCTACGTCGGTGATCCGGTGGCGGGAGTGGCCGCTATCAGCGAAGAGATTGCCCAAAAAGCCCTCGACCTGATCGACGTGGTCTACGAAGTGCTCGAGCCGGTCTTGGACGCCGAACTGGGCACTCACCCCAACGCGGCGCTGCTTCATCCCGATCTGGGCCAGTATGTGGTCGCCAACTTCATCTTCCCCAAGCCGGGGACGAACATTTCCAATCACTTCAAGATCCGCAAGGGCGATGTCGACGGCGCCTGGGGCCCGTGCGCCGCCATCGTCGAGCGCAAGTACCGGATTCCCCACATTCAACACGTGCCCATCGAGCCTCATGTCGCCGTGGCCAAAGTGGAAGAGTCCGGGGAGATCACGTTGTGGGGCAGTTCCCAGTCGCCGTTCGCGCAGCGCAATCTCATCGCCCAGTCAATGGGGATCTCCCAGAGCCGGATGCGTGTAATCGCCCCGCTGGTGGGCGGCGGATTCGGAAGCAAGGCCGGGGTCAGCATGGAGGCGCTGGTGGTGGCCATCGCCACGAAAGTACGCGGACGAGCGGTGAAGCTGCTGCTGACGCGTGAAGAGGAGTTCTACACGGCCTTTGTGCGCCAGGGACTGGTCGCCCACTTCAAGATGGGCTGCGACGCCAAGGGCCGGCTTCTAGCTATGGAGAACGTCTTCTACTGGGACGGCGGAGCCTACACGGAATACGGCGTCAACGTCACGCGAGCCGCCGGCTACAGCAGCAGCGGCCCGTACGAAGTGCCCAACATCAAGACCGACAGCTACTGCGTCTACACCAACCATCCGGTCGGCGGCCCGATGCGGGGCTTCGGGATGCCCGAGATGCACGCCGGATTGGAGCAGTGCATCGACGAGCTTGCCCTTCAGGTCGGGATGGATGCGGTTGAGTTTCGCAGGCTCAACTGCTTGAAGACCGGCAGCACGCTGGTGACCGGGAGCAAGATGCATCCGACCGGGCTGCCCATCTGCATTGAGAAGACCGCCGAAGCCATCGGGTGGGGGAAGAAGGCTCCGCCCAGCGCCCCCAACAAGCGGCGCGGCAAGGGGCTGGCCCTGATGTGGAAGGCCCCGGCCATGCCCCCCAATGCGGGCTCCAGCGCCTGGGTCGAATTGGCTGAGGACGGCACGGTCACGGTGGGTGTCGGCGGGCAGGAACTCGGGCAGGGGGTCTTCACCGTGGCCGCCCAGATGGCCGCCGCCGCCCTGGGCGTCCCGTACGAGTCTGTCCGCATTGCCATGCCGGTCGATACGCGCTATAGCCCCTACGAGTGGCAGACCGTAGCCAGCCGCCTCACCTGGAGTATGGGGAATGCCATCGTCAACGCCGCGAAAGATGCGAAGCGTCAGATTCTTGGTACGGTGGCCGAGGCCTGGGGAGAAACCCCCGAAGACCTGGAGATCGTCCAAGGCGTGGTGATCTCGTACAAGAGCGAGAAGGAGATTCCCCTCAAGAACCTCGCCATCTACGGCCTGCCCAAGCCGGGGGACCAGGGCTGGAGGGGCGGACCGGTCATCGGGCGCGGCAACTTCATGCCCACCTATGTCACCGGCCTGGATGCCGAAACCGGGCAGGGCGAACGGGCCGTCGTGCACTACACCACCGGTGCCCAGGCGGTCGAATTGGAAGTCGACCTGGACACCGGCCGGATCGAGATCCTCAGAGGGGTCTCGGCCTTCGACGTCGGCAAGGCCATCAACCCGGGACAGGTCGAGGCGCAGATGGAGGGCGGTTTCGTTCAGGGCATGAGCTCGGCGCTGTTTGAGAGCCTGAACCTGAAGGACGGTGTGGTGAGGAGCCCCAGCTTCGTCGACTACCGCATCGCCACCACGGCCGACGCCCCCAAGGACCTGCAGGCCATCATTGTCGAGGTGGCCCAGGATGATGGGCCTTGGGGAGCGCGGGGGATCGGCGAGCATTCCATGGTGCCCACCATCCCGGCCATTGCGAATGCCATTTTCGACGCGGTGGGGGTCCGTCTCGAAGGGCCGCCCTTCACGGCCGAGAAGGTGTACCTGGCCATGCTGGAGGCCGGGATTGTAAAGTAAGGGCCGCGACCGGCAGCACCCCGGTCAGGCGCGGCGCAGGTCGAGGTCCGGCTGACCGGATGGGGGTGTCCCGCAGCCTCGCCAAGAGAAGGCCGTGCGGCAGAATGCTTCCGCGATCCTGCGCAGGTTCGCCAGGCACCGCCGCGCGCTGCAATTGAATCTTGCAGGTCCATACAGGAGCCAAGCCATGAAGTTCATTGATCTCACGATCCCTCTCGGTATTGCCACGCCTCCCTGGCCCACCTACGAGCCGCTGCAATTGAAGTACTTCAAACGCCTGGCGCCCAACGGGGCCAATGGACAAGTGCTCACTCACTCCAACCATCTGGGCACCCACCTGGATGGCGAGATCCACTTCCATACCCCGGGCAAGGACATCGCCTCGCTGGACATGGACTTTCTAGTGCACGAGGCCGCCATCGTGGACCTGAGCGACGTCAGCGGCGACTACGATGTGTACACCAGCAAGATGGTCAAAGAACGGGTCGAGGTCCGGGAGGGCGACATCCTCATCATCCATACCGGCTACCACCACTTCGGCTGGGACATGCCCACGGCCGACGAGATCCGCTACATGGTCATGCACCCGGGCCCCGACCGGGAGTTCGCCGAGTGGGCCAAGTCGAAGAAGCTGCGCTGGATCGGCGTCGATTGCGGCAGCGCTGACCACCCGATGAACACAATCATCCGTGACTGGATGCCGCGCCAGGCCCGTCAGGCAGACAGAGTATTCAAGAAGAAGTATGGTATGCCGTTGGCCGACTATTTTGACGACAGCAAGTACCAGCTTATGCATCTGGAGATGTTCCCTTACGGGATTATCCATGCCGAATGTCTGGGCGGTGAGATTGATCTGCTGCTCAACCGCCGCGTAACCGTTGGTATGTTCCCCTGGCGCTTTGTGGATGGAGAGTCAAGTATCGCCCGCTGCGTGGCGATGGTCGATGACGCCGAGTACCAGAAACTGATGGCCAAGAAGGCCTCCCTGCCGAAGACGAAGTTCGGCGATGCCTTCGATCCGGCGCATGTTGAGAAACTGAATGAGCTCAGCAAGAAGAACCTGGCCTAGCAGTGTCCGCTTCATCTCAGTTTGAAATGGCACGGATATGCCGTGCGTTTCTCTTGCATCCCAACCGAGAGAGGAGAAAATGATATGCCCGTGGATATGGAACTCGAAATGGTTTTGCGGCCACCACAGATTCCCATGCCGCCTTACCCCCCCAAATGGATTACCCTGGCTAACGGCAAGAAAATGGTCGTACGTCAGGCTGTCCGTGAGGATGTTCCGGCGATTCTCAAATCCGTCCATCCCTGCCTGTTCATCGAGCGGGATTATTACGACATCGTCAGCGCCAGGTTGTACGGAGAACTCCTGGCATGGTTGCGCTATCGCGTGAAGAGTGAGTATTGTCTACTGGGGCAGGTGGATGGCTATCTGGTCGGCATCGTCAACGGGCGATTGGAGAATGAGAAAGTCGGCATGAGCTACCACACTCTGGCCATTGACCGCGGCCTGCGCATTGGCTCACACCTGTTTGCCGCCAAGATGGAGTACCACATTGATTACATCGGGCAGGACGAGGTCCTAATCGTGGCCGAGAGCCCGATCGGCTTCCGGCGTTGGATGGTCGAATACCCTCTCGAACCGACCAAGATCCCGCACGAACTGGGTGGCGGCGATTCCTACCGCCTGACGCGGGAGATCTACCTCAAGGCCAAGCCGCGCTTGGTGGTGGGGGACCGTCCGGTGCCCAAGCCCTTGCTGGACGAGGCCATGGCCGAGATCAAGTTCGCCGACGATGAGACCATTCGTGAGCGCATCGCTGGACTGAAGGGGAGATGACACCATGAGAGACGTCGCCATTCTCGGCGTCGGCATGTTGCCCTTCGGCCGGCGTGATGAAGACACCCTGATGGATATGCTGGCCGCCGCCTCGCTGAAGGCGCTGGATGATGCCGGCCTGGGCAATGAGTCGGTCGATGCGGTGTACGTCGCCAACATGGGCGGCGGGATGCTTCAGCACCAGTCGTCCATCGCCAGCTCGTTGGTGGATCGCCTGAGCCTCCTGCCGGCGGCTGCAGAGACCATTGAGAACGGGCCCGCCTCCGGGGCTTCGGCGATCAAGAACGGCGTGCTGGCGATCGCCTCTGGCTACTACGACACCGTCCTGGTCGCCGGCGGAGAGAAGATGCGTGAGGTCACCGGCTGGCGGGCGACCGATTTCGTCGCCACCATGACCCATCCGCAAGCCGAATACCCCTACGGGATCACCCTGCCCGGCATGGCCGGAATGTTCACGAAGCTGTACATGGAGAAGTACGGCGTGACCCGCGAGCACCTGCTGGCAATCACCCTCAAGAACCAGGAGATGGGCTCGCGCAACCCCTACGCCCACGTCGAGATGGCCCTCGATCGGGAGGGCATCTTCGACAGCCCGCACGCAGTCGTCAACAATCCCGTATCCGCCGACCCGCTCCACCTGTATGACCTGTGCCCGGTGAGCGATGGCGCAGCGGCCCTGGTGCTGTGCCCGGTGGAATTGGCCAAGAAGCGCGGCAAGCCGTACGTCGTCATCGCCGGGTTCGGTCAGGCCACGGATACGCATACGCTGGCCGAGCGCGAGGACCCCACCGATCTCAAGGCCGTCACTCTGGCGGCGCAGAAGGCCTTCGCCATGGCCAAGCTCAAGCCGTCCGACGTCAGCGTGGCCGAACTGCATGACGCCTTCACCATCCTCGAGATCGCCGAAAGCGAACACGTCGGATTCTTCAAGAAGGGCGAAGGCGGCAAGGCGGCCGCCGCTGGCAAGACCCGCCTCGGCGGGCAGATCCCGATCAACGTCTCGGGCGGGTTGAAGGCCCGCGGCCATCCCGTCGGTGCCACCGGCGTGGCTCAGATGGTGGATATTGTCTGGCAGCTGCGCCACGAGCTGCCCGAGAATCGCCAGGTGAAGAACGCCACGGTCGGCCTGACGGTCAACTTCGGAGGCTTCGGCAACAACGTCATCGCCTTCGTGCTCAAGAGGGTAGAGGCATGAAAGACATTCCGATCATCGCCTTCAAGTGCAAGAAGTGCGGGAAGGTCCACTACCCGTTTCATGACCGCTGCCTGAAATGCAAGGGGCGCGAGTTCGAAGAGATCCACCCGGCGGGGCAGGCCAAGCTGCTCACCTTCACCCAGATCTTCAACCTGCCGTGGGGATTCGACGAGCGTTTCCTGATCATTGGCATCGGAGAGTTCGAGAACGGCGTCAGGGCGATGGGGCAGATCGAGGCCGACGACATCGCCGGCTTGAAGCTCGGCATGAAGATGACCCCCACTTGGGCTCCGGTTCGCAAGGTGCATGACGAGAACGTATATGGGCTCAAGTTCGAACCCAATTAGAACGAGTTACGGGCAATATCGAACCGCCGGGCGCCTTGGCGTCCCCTCGACTTTCTGGCTATCCATGTCATTCAGAGCACTTGAGGTAGCCGAAGAGCCGATCCGACCACTTAGATGTTCGTAGGGTGAGACAAGGGGAAACGAATGCTGGGACGGTGAGCTACATTGGGCAGGGGGCTACCCCCAGAGCGGAACGTGGGAACAGCAAGAGATGAGTCCTGACGTAAAGAACCGAGGCTCACAGAGCCTCGGTTCTTTGTATAGGTAGGGGGGCCAGGACTCGCGTGCTCAGGACGCAGGCCGGGGAGCCCGGGCCCTCGGGATAACGGGTCTCGCTCCCGAATAGGGGGCCTCAGCGACCTTTCACGCTCTCGAGACTGCCTGTAGATCTGCGATGCTTGCATGCCCGGCTTCCCCTCCTCTCGCATCAACGACACTCAGTTGGCGGGGCTGATTGCCTATCTCCGCCAGGTTGGAGCGCAGGCCACGGCCCCGGAGGCAACACCTACTGAGGTTCCCGTCCAAGGGCAGATGACCTGGACCGGAAGCTATGCACTCGACATCCAGCCCATCTTTGATGCCTACTGTGTTCGCTGCCACGGCACGGACGTGGCGGAGAACGGACTGCGCCTCGACAGCTATGAGGGCGTCATGCAGGGAACGCGAAGCGGTGCCGTGATCAGCCCAGGCTCGGCCAGCGGCAGCACCCTCGTTTGGGTGATCCAAGGATTGGCTGCTCCACAGATCCGCATGCCGCATGCCGAGCGCCCGCTGAGTCCCAATCGCATCCAGAACATCATCCTGTGGATTGACGCTCGGACTCCCAACAACTGAGCAGGCCGAATGACACCTGCGACGTGAAGGGACATCCACAGTTGCCAATCTTGCGCACGCCGCCTGACCGTCGATACCGCAGATGTGGGTCTTAACTGGGAGCCCCGATTTGTTTCACTCTTGCTGACACGACACATCGGCATCGGCCCCCGCTGCTCATGGTGGGGCCCTGCTTGCAGGTGCTGCTCGTGCGCCTCCGCGTTCCAGTCGACACCCCAGCCGCGCCCGCAAACGGCCGCTTCCGGCGACTTCGAAGTCGCCGGGTATCCTCTTAATAATCTGGCAGCGGCTCCGAGAGTTGGAGATCTTGAGATATCGAAATGCCCTCTCTCTTTCTGGCAAGGGCCTCATGGCTAGGGGCAAAGGACATGTCCCCTTCGCAAGGCTCGGACGTCTACAGAAAGAAGCAAGACCCTCAAGGAATTGAGGGTCTCTCAGTTGGGGGCAAAGGATCCGAACCTCTATCGTCTGATCCAGAGTCCAAGTCCTCCCCTGTTGCGTCCTCCGGAACAAGCCTGGGAGGCTGTGATTGGACGAGATCGGCCTAGGAGGCATCTAACCTGCCCCGGGAACTGGTCCAACAAATATGCTGGGGTCAGGACAAGAAGACAGGTCAGGATGGGTTCAGATGATATTCTCTTCTGCAATCAGCCTTTCAGCGCTCCGGCCAGCACGCCGCGGATGAAGTATCTGCCCAGGAACAGGAAGAACAGCAGCGGGACGGCCACGGTCAGAAGGGAAGCCGCCATCTGCAGGTTGTAGGGCGAGATGGTGCTGCCCTCGGTCATGGCCATGGCCACTTGGACGGTCTGAGTCCTGGGCGTGACCAGCGTCAGCGCAATGAAGAACTCGTTCCAGACCTGCGTGAATATGATGATCGCCACCGAGGCATAAGCCGGCAGGGAGATTGGCACCACGATTCTGAAGAAGATCTGGATCTTGGAGGCTCCGTCCACCTCGGCGGCTTCCTCCAGCTCGCGCGGAAGGCCCAGGAAGAAGGTGCCCATCAGCACCGAAGCCAGCGGCATGTTGACGACCAGGTAGCACAGGATCAGGCCGAAGTGGGAGTTGATGAGGCCGGTCTTGGCGGTGATCGTGGTCAGCGGGATGATTACGGCCTGGTAGGGCAGGTACAGGGCGATGCCCACCAGAATGAAGATCACACGCGTAAACGTCGACTTGACCCGGCTCAGGTAGTAGCCGCCCAGCCCGCCAAAGAAGCAGGCAAGCAGCGTCACGCTCACCGAGATGATGCTCGAGTTGACAATCGGTTTGCCCATCGGGATCAGGAAATCTCGGCTGCCAAAAAGCGCATCGGTGTAATTCTTGAGCTGGGCCTGCTGCGGGAAGGCCAGGTAGGTGCGCTGCTGGATCTCCGGCAGCGTCTTCAAGGAGTTAGTGACCATCACATAGATCGGCAGGAGGTAGGCGCAGCTCAGCACGACCAGCACGCCAAAGACCAACAGCTTGAGGGTGTTGCTTCTACTCTTCAATCAAACCACCTCTTGAGCGCGTAGAGGGTATAGGGGATGACCAGGATGAAGGCGATCAGGAAGATGATCACGCCGATGGCTGCCCCGGCCGAGGCCAGGCGCTGGTCGTAGGCAGTGACGATCATGTTGGTCGCCAGCACATCGGTGGCGATGCCCGGACCGCCCCGGGTCACAATCCAGACGATGTCAAACACTTTCAAGGAATTGATCAATAGGAGCGAGACCAGCACCAGGATGCCCGAGCGGATGTTGGGGATAATGACCGAGAACAGGATGCGCGACTTAGAGGCGCCGTCCACGGTGGCGGCCTCGATCATCTCCTGCAGTTCGGCAGTGCGGAACGAGGACTGGATGATGATGACGGCAAAGCCCAGATACTGCCAGACGAAGATCAGGATTAACCAGTAGGTGGCCGTGGCCGGGTCGTTGGTGTAGGTGAACGGGGAATGGATACCCAGCGAGGCCAGGAGAGTATTGAACACTCCTTTCTCCGGCTGGTACATCCACGACCAGATCGCGCCGGTCACGACAAAGGACATGGCTACCGGGTAAAGGATCAGGGTACGGACGTAGGATTCGATCCCGGGGAAGGGGGCAAGCTCGAGCAGGTACGCCAGGAAGATGGCAGCGGCCGCCGTCGGCAGCACTCCCAGGATCAACCACTTCAGGTTGTTCTGGACATCGACCCAGAAGCGGCTCTGGTGGAACAGATACTGATACCATTTCAAGCCGGTGAAGGTGTAGTCGGGCGCTGTGCTAACCCAGTTCGCCGTGGAGACATAGAAGTTCCAGGCCAGCGTGCCGTACAGGATAAGCAGGAATACCAGCAGGGGCAGGGTGAAGACCAGGAACTCCATCACGACGTCCCGCTGCCTCTTCCTTTTCTGCCTCCTGAGTGCCTTGATCCCGATCACGTCGCCACCCTCTCCCAAAAGAGAAGCTCGCAGTTCCCCTGGTCATAAAAACCAGGTAGGGGTACAGCCTGTGACTGCGCCCCTACCTGATCATCGTTCAATAACGGTCGGTTTTCCCTACGGTGTCAGCAGGACGCCGGCACTTCACGAACTCTACGGCCACTGATACCAGGCTGCTCCGGCCTTGACGTTGTAGGTCGTCATCATGTCGACGGTGGCCCGGATGGCGTCAGCCACGTCCGGCTTGGTGGCGGCGAAGAAGGTCGAGATGATCACCCGGTACTGGACCTGGGCCGCGTTGGGCAGGATGGTGCCGTGCTGGTCCATGATCAGCTTATCGGGGTGCTTGCTGACGTAGTCCTGCATCTCCTGCCGGATAGGATCCGGGAACTTCTTCGGATCGATGTCGGTGCGGGCGAAGAGTCCGCCCTGGGTGACATCGGTCGGGATCTGCAGCTCGGGCGAGGCGACGACCTTCAGCCAGTCCTTGCATTCCGCCGGATCGGGGGCGCCGACCGTGCAGCCATAGGTATCCGGGTGGAAGAGCAGGATGCGCTCGGGCTTGGTGGGGTAGTTCACTGCGCCGAAGTCCACACCCGGCTGCCAGTTGGAGCCCTTGACGAATGCGCCGATGGCCCATGTGCCCATGATCGTCATGGCCGCCTGTCCGGCACCCACTGCGCCGACGGCCTGGTCCCAGGTCAGGCTGGAGTGATCCTTCATGTTGGAGTACTGTTGCAGTGCAGCGAACTTCTCCAGCGACTGCTTGTAGATGGGATCGTTGGCGACGTCGACTTCTCCCTTGAAGAACTTGACATAGTACGCCGGTCCGCCGAGTTCCATCATGATGGTGTCCAGCACGAAGACGTCGGACCAGTTGTCCTTGGAGCCGACCTCCAGGCAGGTCATGGCCGGCTTGGCAGCCTTGATGGCCTTGCAGGCCGCGATCAGGTCGTCATAGCCGGTCGGCGCGGCGATATTCAGGGAGTCAAACAGCTTCTTGTTGTAGTACAGGATGTTCTCGAGGTGCATGTTCAACGGCACGGAATAAGGATGGCCATTGATCGTGACCGCGTTGAGCAGCGGCTTGGGGATCTTGCTCGCGTACCCGGTGGTCGCGTAGAAATCATCCAAGGGCTGCAGGACGCCGCTGTCCACGTAGTCTTTCAGCTCGGCGCCGCCCAGGGTCTGGAACGTGTCGGGCGGGATGCCCGCGGTGATGCGGGCCTTGAGGACCACGCGGTGCTCGGTGCCGCCGCCACCCGGAACTGGGTTCTCAACGAGCTTGATGTCCGGATAGGCGGCCTTGAGGGCGGCAAACATGGCATCCGCGGCTTCGCGTTCACCGGGAGCGGTCCACCAGTGGAAGATCTCCAGCTTCTTCTCTGCAGGCTGGGGAGTGGCAGTCACGACGACCACCTGAGTCTGGACGACGGTTTGGGGCTGGGCTGGCGCTGCGGTCGGTGCCGGTGTTGCGGGGGCGCAGGCCGACAGGATCATGCTCAAGGCCATCAGCACAGCAAGGACGCTAGATGTTCTCTTGAACATTTCTCCATTCTCCTCTCAAGAAAGCGGGCGGTTGGCAGAACGAAATGGGAGATCGACAGGATATTGTGTCTGCCGCTTGCTCCCGGTAGGTCCGGGGTAAGCCCCGAAAAACTCGGGACAGGCGGTCAATTCACCTCCTTCCGATGTTCTATTGCCCTCATGGCTGAGGCATTCGAGCGTTCCAGGGGGATTCAAATTATAGCAGATAACTCGCGCCTCTGTCAAGCCTGCCTATTCACTTTGTCATTCAAATCAGAAGAGTGAATCGTTCAAAATCAGAAAGCAAACACCTGTGATAGCCGAATACTCCATCCCAGCACATAGGCGGTGGAAGAACCGGACGACGCGGGACAGGCATGAACCCGGCGGAGGGTGTCTAGGGTAGGGAGCTGCCAAGGAATAGGACTTGGGACCAGCTGCTTATGAGCCCGCAGGGGCGAGTGTGATCACGAAGGCGCCAACGCGGGGAAAACTGGCTGCACTGGCGCGAGTGGCTGAAAGCAGAACCGAGGCCATTTGAGCCTCGGTTCTGCATTTAGGTAGCGGGGCCAGGACTCGAACCTGGGACCTCCGGGTTATGAGCTTCGCTCCTGGGAAGGGGGCCTCGGAGACAACTTTCATGCTCGCGAGGGTGCCCGTGCTTCTGCAGTCCGCCAATGCCCGCATGTCTTCGATGGCAAGATCGAATCACGATAGACCAGGTGCGGGCGGATGTCAATAGGGAGATTGCCATGCGGCTCGAGAGGCTTGAGCTGGCCGCCCACTACGCTTATCGCAAGCGGCCTAGGCGCCTATCCGATTCTGATGGGGCACGGAAACCCCGCCTTTGCTGCGCGAGTGGTCGAAGGCTGTCGCGAGGACGACCGAACGGCGAGAGGGCCGGGTGAGGTCGATGAAAGCCTGTTAAAGAGAGGGAATCACATTGTAAACGAGTCGGATAAACGGCTTGGGAGTGGAAGCCGTGGAGATTGATCCAATGATGGGCCGCCAAGACCCATTCTGGAGTAGATTGCAGGTCCGATCGACGATTGTCGTCGGGCGGGTGGGTTTCCGGGCCAGGACACCGGTCTGTGGAGGAAGGCGTCCACGGCTGCGACCCTCATCTGTGTTGAATGAATGCCACATCACGCTTCAGATGGCATGACCCTTGAACTGGCTCACGTACAAGTGGTGATAGAAACCGCGCTTGTCAAGCAACTGCTGGTGGTTGCCCTCTTCGATGACGCGACCCTCGTTGATCACCAGCACGTGGTCGGCATCGCGAATCGTGCTCAAGCGGTGGGCGATGACGAAGCTCGTTCGGCCCTGCATCAGCCGCAGCAGCGACTTCTGGATGCGGGCTTCGGTGCGTGTGTCGACGCTGCTCGTGGCTTCGTCCAGGATCAGGATGCCCGGGTCGGCCAGGATGGCCCGGGTGATCGACAGCAGCTGCCGCTGACCCTGGCTCAGGTTGCTCGCCCGTTCGGAGAGCATCGTCTGGTAACCCTGCGGCAGCTGCAGGATGAAGTGATCGGCGTCGGCCATCCGCGCCGCCTGGATGACCTCCTCGTCCGTCCCCTCCAACCGGCCGTAGCGGATGTTCTCCATGACCGTGTCCGAGAACAGGAACGTGTCCTGGAGCACGAGCCCGAGCTGCCGCCGCAGGTCGGCTTTCTTGATCTGGCGTATGTCCACACCGTCGATCGTGATCCGGCCGGAGGGGATCTCGTAGAACCGGTTCAGCAGGTTGATAAGCGTTGTCTTGCCCGCGCCGGTCGGTCCGACGAGCGCCAGAATGTGGCCCGACCGGGCCTCGAAGGACATGTCGCGAATGACGGGCGTCCCCGGGACATACTCGAAGTCGACGTGCTCGAAGCGCACGTCGCCGCGCACCGTCTCCAACGGGAGAGCATCGGGAGTATCCTCGACCTCCGGTGGCGTGTCGATGATCTCGAACACCCTCTCGGCGCCCGCCAGGGCGGCCTGGATCGAGTTGTACAGGTTCGCCAGCTGCCGCAGGGGGTTGATGAAGTTCTGCGCATAGTTGATGAAGGTGGCGATGATGCCCACTGTCACCAGGCCGCGTAGCGCCAGCCAGCCGCCCAGCCCGGCCAGGACGATGACGAAGAAGTTGCCAAGCACGTTCGTCAGTGGCATCAGAAGCAGGGCATAGGTGTTGGCGTACACGCCGGCGCGGTAGACCAGCTCGTTGCGCTGGCCAAACGCCTCGAGCACCGACGGCTCGCGAAGGAATGCCTTGATGACCCGCTCTCCGCTGATCGACTCTTCTATCACGGCGTTGAGCTCGCCCAGGTCTTTCTGCAGCTCGCGAAACCCCTTGCGGGTGTAGCGGGCGACGAACTCGGCGAACCCGAACATGATCGGGACGACCAGCACCGACGCCAACGCCAGCCAGTGGTCTAGCAAGAACATGGCCACGATAATCCCGACCATCGACAGCACGCTCGCCAACAGGGCGGTCACGTTTTGCGAAACGGCCTGGTTGATGGCGTCGATGTCGTTGGTCAGCCGACTCATCAACTCGCCGGCCGGGTTGCGGTCGAAGAAGCTGAGGGCCAGGTCCTGCAGGTGGCCGAACAGGTCCGTGCGCACGTGCTTGAGCGCTCGCTGCGAGACGTCGGCCATGACCCAGGAGGCAACGGCCTGGAAGATGTTGGACAGCAGGTAGGCCACCAGCATGAGCAGGGCGATGCGGCCCAGCCCGGCCAGCTCGCGGACAGCGATGAAGCGGTCGATGGCGACGCCCATGAGATACGGCCCGAGGAGGCCGAGAACGGTGTAGATCACCACACAGGCGAGCACGATCGCTAGCGCCGCTCCATAGGGGCGCATGTAAGCAGTGAGCCGGACCAGTGCGTGGCGTGGGTTCCTGGCTTTCTCGATGACCCCCACGCGGGCGGGGGGCCGGGATTGCAGGCTCGCACGGATGGCACGGGTCGAGGCGGCCGAGGCATGGTCAATCATCGGTGCCTACCTCACTCGACACCGCCTCGCGTTCGAGGCGGAACCCGTCTCCGAGCTGCGACTCGTAGATCTCGCGATAGACCGGGCTGGACTGCATCAGCTCTGCGTGGGTCCCCTGGGCGATCACGCGGCCGCGGTCCAGCACGACGATCTTGTCAGCCCGCAGCACAGTGCTGATGCGCTGTGCAACGACGAGCGTGGTGCGGCTGTCCCCCGTCGCCGTGAGCATGTCCTGGATCTTCGTCTCGGTCTCGACGTCGACGGCGCTCGTCGCGTCGTCGAGAATCAGGATGCGTGGCCGCAGGAGCAAGGCGCGGGCGATCGCTAGTCGCTGCTTCTGTCCGCCGGAGAAGTTGGTGCCGCGCTGTTCGACGAGCGTGCCATACCCATCAGGCAGCGCTTCGATGAACTCGTGCGCCTGGGCGGCCTTGGCCGCCGCGATCACCTCGTCGTCGCTTGCGTCCGGATGGCCGTAACGGATATTGTCGCGCACGGTCCCGGTGAAAAGGATCGAATCCTGAGGGACGACCCCCACCTGGCGCAGCAACGCCTCGTGGGGCAAACGGCGGACGTCGGTGCCGTCGATCAGAACGCGGCCGGATGTGACGTTGTAGAACCGCGGCACGAGGTTAATGAGCGTCGACTTACCCGACCCGGTCGCTCCCAGGATGGCAAGCGTCTGACCAGGCTCGGCGATCACATTGACGTCCTTAAGCACTGCTTGGTTATCACTGTCGCCGTAATGGAAGCCCACGTTTTCGAAGACCACCCGCCCGCGAAGCACCCCGGCGGGTTCAACGGCAGCGGGTGCGTCCTCGACATCGGGCTCGGTGTCGAGCACCTGGGTGATGCGTCCTGCCGAGGCCAACCCGCTGGCCCACGTGTTCGACAGCATGGTCATCATGATCAGCGGCGTCATCGTCGTAAGCAAGTAGTTGGTGAAGGCCACAATTTGCCCAATGGTCAGCCCGCCGGCGATAGCCTGTCGTCCGCCGAGCCAGATCACTAAGACGATGCCAGCGTTGACAAGCATCGTCAGCGCCGGCCCCATCACGGACATGACCTGCATGACGCGCATCGTGCGCCCGGTGAACTCCTCGTTGGCCGCTTCGAAGCGCTGGCCCTCGAAGTCGGCGCGCACGAAGGACTTGACCAGGCGCACGCCGGCGATGTTCTCCTGGAGGACGGTGTTGAGGCGGTCGAGGCCGCGCTGGACGGACCTGAAGAGCGGTTCCATCCCGACGATGAAGACCACGATCACCACGAGCGTGATGAGCAGCAGCGGCAGGATTGTCAGGGCCAGATTGCGGCTAGTGGTGAACATGAGGATCAGGCTCCCGATCATCAAGAACGGGGCGCGTGTCCCAATACGCAGCGTGATCTGGATCAGCCGTTTGACGGCGTCGATGTCACTCGTCAGGCGGACCATCAGCTGGCCCGTCTGCAGGCGGTCGAGGTTGCCGAAGGAGAATGACTGGATCTTGCGGAAGAGCGCCTGGCGCAGGTCGCGCGCGGCACCTTCGCCGACCTGGATGGAGAACTGGTTGTTGCCGACAGCGATGAATGTGCTCACGACGGAGATCGCCAGCATTAGCAACCCGGTCTGGATGACCACCGGCTGGTTATGCTGGCTGATGCCCTGGTCGATGATGCGCTGGATCAGGCGCGGAATGGAGAGATCGAGGAACACCAGCGATGTGAGCAGGACGAGGGCCAGGACGGCGCGCCGCCAGTAGGGGCGGACGAAGGAGGCGATACGGGCGATGGCTTGCACAGCGTGTCATTATAAGCCTCGGAAAAGCGACGCTTGCGAGCCCGTCAGGCCGAATGGGTGAAAGAAATCCCGCCGGCGTCGCGGGCGGCTCGCCCTGAGTCCGTTGTGCACCGGAAGGAGACCCCGTGGACTCATGAAAGCTCATCGAAACGTGCCTGTGCGCCGCACGAGCCATACCTAGTGAGAGCGAAACCCCTGTGCATGCCGAAAACCCGGCCCAACAAATCGGCGGTGGATGAATCAGTCGAAGCATAACGGGCGCGAACCAGGCGTGCTGAGACTCGGGGCAATATCACTCCCAGGACATGGACCTCGGATCGCGTGGTTATTAGCCCGGCACCCAGTATCCGATCACAACATCGCCATTGCAGCGGAATCTGCCTGACTGAGCATGAGAAGTTGAGGATAGAACTGAGGCTCACAGGGCCTCGGTTCTTCATTCGATAGAGCCGAGAGGTGGGCAACCCGACCGGCGCCCGGCCACGGGGGCGAAGCCCCGAGCTCAGGCGGGAGGCCAGCATCCGGCCTCGCGCCCTTGACTCGGCGCTGGTCTTGTTGTATTCTGCCCCCAACATGCATCCGCCTCTGACCAGCTTCCTTCGCGCCCGTCTTACCCGCCAGATGCCCGTCTGGCGATCGGGGCCGTCTGCCTGATCCCTCGAGCGACCACATGCCGCCCGCCAGACCTGTCAAGCGTCTGGCGGGCTTTTTTGTTCAGACTTCGGAAACCCTCTACAGTGGCTTGTCATCGAGCTCCGTGGGGAGCGAAGGGAGAGTAATAGCCATGCCGGATTCAACCATCCACAAGGTTGTCCTGGCCTACTCCGGGGGTCTGGATACATCGATCATTGTTCCGTGGCTGAAAGAGACCTATGGCTGCGAAGTCGTCTGCTTCTGCGCCGACATCGGCCAGGGGGAGGAGCTGTCGGGCCTGGAGGCCAAAGCGATCGCGAGTGGTGCGACCAAGTTAGTTCTGAAGGACCTGCGCCAGGAGTTCGCCGCCGACTTCCTGTTTGCGATGCTCCAGGCAAGCGCGATCTACGAGGGGCAGTACCTGCTAGGAACCTCGATTGCCCGTCCCCTCATAGCCAAGTGGCAGATACGCGTGGCGGAGCAGGAGGGTGCAGACGCGGTCGCCCACGGCTGCACAGGGAAGGGCAACGACCAGGTGCGCTTCGAGCTCACCTACAAGGCTCTCAATCCGGCGCTAAAGGTGATCGCCCCGTGGCGGCTATGGTCCATCCGCTCGCGGGAGGATGCTCTAACCTATGCCGAAATGCATCGGGTGCCCGTCAGCGCAACACTTCGTTCAATCTTCAGCCGCGACCGCAACCTGTGGCACCTCTCGCACGAAGGCGGTCCACTGGAGAACCCGGCGCAGCCCCCCGCGGAGGCCATGTTTCAGTGGACGGCAGCGGCGGAGCAGGCTCCCGATCAGGCGGAGGAGATCGAGATTGAATTCGAGAAGGGAATCCCGGTGTCGCTCAACGGGCAGAAGATGTTGGCCGCCCATTTGGTGGAGGCAGTCAATGCCCTGGGGGCTCGACATGGCATCGGGCGTGTGGACCTGGTGGAGAATCGGCTAGTGGGGATGAAGTCACGCGGGGTCTACGAGACACCGGGGGGTACCATCTTATTCATCGCCCATCGTGAACTCGAAAGCCTTTGTCTCGACCGGGACGTCGCTCATTATAAGGAACACGTGGCTCTCGACTATGCCGAGTTGGTCTACTATGGCAAGTGGTTCACCACGCTGAGGGAGTCGATGCAGGCATTCATCGCCGAGACGCAGAAGACGGTCACGGGCTGGGTGCGGGTGAAGCTGTACAAAGGGAACGTCACCGTGATTGGGCGCGCCTCCACCGAAAGCCTGTACCGCGAGGACTTCGCCACCTTTGGGCAGGATGAGGTGTATAACCAGCGCGATGCGGAAGGGTTCATCAATCTGTTTGTTCTGCCGATGAAAGTGCGGGCGATGCGCGAGCTGACTGAATCGGGGCGGACTCGCTACGCAGCGGTCGAGCCGGCGCAGACCCAACGCGATTGACTCGGCCCTTCCCGCGCGTCGGATTCGTTCGATCGAAGGAGGCCGGCCATGAAGATGTGGGGCGGACGGATGTCGAAGCCGACGGATCCATTGGTCGAGCGCTTCAATGCCAGCGCGCGCTTCGACTTTCGCCTGGCGGCGGAGGACATCCGCGGCAGCATGGCCTGGGCCTCGGCGCTCGGACGGGCAGGCATCTTGAATGAGGAAGAAAAGACAGCGATTCTTTCAGGCCTGATGGCGATCCGGAACGAATTCGCCGAGGAGACCTTTCCCACAGACGCCTCTGACGAAGACATTCACAGCGCCGTGGAGCGTCGACTGACCAAGTTGATCGGTCCGGTGGCTGGGAAGCTGCACACCGGCCGAAGCCGCAACGATCAGGTGGCCACCGACTTCCGGCTGTGGATCATGCGGGCCTGTTCGCTGTTGTCGGGCGAGGTGATCGCCCTGCAACAGGCGTTGGTGGGGAGTGCGACGGCGGACTTGCACGCGCCGATGCCTGGGTACACCCATCTGCGGCAGGCCCAGCCGGTCACCTGGGGGCACTGGGTGCTATCGCATTTCTGGCCACTCGACCGCGACCTGCGCCGGCTGGAGAAGTGCGCTCTGGAGGCGTCGGTCCTTCCCCTGGGCTCGGGCGCGCTGGCGGGCACCTCGGTCCCGGTCGATCGAGTCGATCTTGCGGCGCAGTTAGGTTTCTCCGAGGTCTCGCCCAATAGCCAAGACGCGGTTGCCGATCGGGACTTTGCCGCCGTCTTCCTGTTCGACTGCGCGCTGCTGGGAGTGCATCTGAGCCGAATGGCTGAGCAACTGATCCTGTTCAGCGCGGAGGAGTTCGGCTTCGTCGAGCTGGACGAGTCCTTCACCACCGGATCCAGCCTGATGCCTCAGAAGAGAAACCCGGATCCTCTCGAGTTGACGCGGGGCAAGACCGGTAGGCTGATCGGTCATCTCGCCGGATTGCTGTCGACACTGAAAGGGCTGCCCTCCGCATATGACAAGGACTTGCAGGAGGACAAGGAACCTGTTTTCGATGCGATGGAGACGTTGATGGGGGCGGTGCCGGTGATGACCGGGGTTGTCTGCTCGATGCGGGTCAACCGGGATAGGATGGCCGCCGCCATCGCGCCGGAAGCGTTCGCCGTCGACCTGACCGACTACCTGGTGGCCAAGGGCCTTCCCTTCCGACAGGCGCACGCAGCGGTGGGAAAAGCAGTTCGCTTGGCCGAATCGAGAGGGGTCGGGCTGAGTAAGTTGGCGCCCGAGGATTGGGCGTCGGCCAACTCGCTGTTTGATGGCGATGTGGTCAATCTCTTTGACATCCACGCCGTCCTCAATCGCCGGGACGCAGCGGGCGGCACAAGCCAACGCGCCTTAGAGGAACAGCTGCAGGCAGCGCAAGTCCGTCTGAAGGCGCACGAGTGAGGGCAGCCAGCACTTATGCGGGGAGGTAACTTCTCCCACTGTCCAGAGAGGTGGGACGCGTCGGCGAGGGCGGGTCCCTTCGATGCCGGGTCACCCCCCTCGGGCATGGGTGGCTCAAGAACGCGCGGCGAGCGCCGGTGCGGCCACGGAGAGTCTCATGCATGGGGCGGGCATGCGGTGAAGAAGTAGCAGAGTCTGGCAAGCAGCCCATACGCGGAGGGCCCACAGGCCGCCGATACAGGCATCAGATCACCATGATCGCAGCGCTGTTTGACATTGATGGGACGCTGTACAGCAGGCCGATGGGGCGCGGATTCATCGAGTACGCCCGGCGGGACGGGCGGTGGCTGAGGGCATTGATGTACTACGGCTTGTTGATGCCCAAGTACAGCCTCAACAAGCTCGGAATAATCTCCGAGGAATCCCTCTATTGGTCGGCGATTGGCCGAATGCCCTGGTTGATCCGGGGCTATGATCTTCTTCAGGCGGCCAGAGCATTCGACTGGGTGGCCAGCAGTTTCATCCTGCCATCGGGCGTCAGGCCCGTGCTTGAGCGCTGGGAGCAACATCGTCAACTCGGCCATTTGCTGTTGATCGTGTCCAGTGGACTGACACCCTGCGTGGAACGCATCGGCGCCCACCTGGGTGCGGCGGGCGTGGTTGGCACAGACGTGGAGGAACGCGATGGCCGGATCTCCGGCCGGCTGGCATCGCCCGTGGCGATTGGCCGCGAGAAGGCGAGACGCGCAACCGAGCTGGTATCCAAGCTGGGCATCGACGTCGACTGGAGGGCGAGCTACGCCTACGCCGATTCGATTCACGACCTGCCTGTGCTCGAGCTGGTGGGTCACCCGGTCGCGGTCCAGCCCGGCCGCGAGTTGGAGCTGATCGCCCGAGAACGAGGATGGGAAGCCATCCAACTTCGGGGCGGGTAGGGGTTCCGGGGGCAGGGCATGGATGAAAGAGCCCCCGGACGGATTGGAGGTGGTTCCGATGGAAGCAACCAGGATCCTGATGGAAGAGCACCGAGTCATCGAGCGAGTTGTATCAAGCCTTGACAGAGCAGCCCAGCGTCTGGACGCCGGGGAGCCGATTGGGGCGGGCTTCTTCGTCGACGCCGCCGACTTCATCAAGGGATTTGCTGATGGTTGTCACCACAAGAAGGAAGAAAGCGTGTTGTTCCCGGCGATGGAAACGGCGGGAGTTGCTCGGCAGGGCGGTCCGCTGGCTGTGATGCTGGCAGAGCATGAAGAGGGCAGGCGCCTGACGCGGGCGATGCAGGCTGCAGCGGAGGAGATGGCCACGGGGGGAGCCGAATGGAAAACTGCGGTCGTCCAGAACGCGCTGGGCTGCGTGGCCCTGCTGCGTCAGCACATCGCCAAGGAGAACGGGGTGTTGTTCCCGATGGCGGATCGGGTGATTGCACCGGAAGTACAAGGCGGATTGGCTGATGCGTTCGACCGGATCGAGCACGAGGAGACCGGC
>Ga0315277_10001335_pt1 | contig 36151 bp, 35 predicted proteins | sample YL17G05_15_MG_FD_203695 | JGI IMG/M metagenome (GOLD analysis project Ga0315277, IMG submission 203695) | Sediment microbial communities from Yellowstone Lake, YNP, Wyoming, USA - YL17G05_15 | ecosystem: Environmental > Aquatic > Freshwater > Lake > Sediment | place: USA: Wyoming | collected...
GCCTTCAGTGCCGTCTCCTGTGTTCCCCCCGATTGGCCCGTTGGGAGTGGAGTCGCAGGCATCGCCGATCCCGTCATGGTCGGTGTCGGTCTGGCTGGGATTGTAATTGTACCGGCAGTTGTCCTGGGAATCGGGAATCCCATCGTTATCCGCATCCGGAGGCAGAGGAGCCGTCACCGATACGGAGACCGAATCCGAGGCCGTCCTTCCGAGCCCGTCCGTGACCGTTGCCGTTGCTGTGTAGGATCCCGTCGAATCATAGGTGTGCCCGAGCGAGGAACCGCTCCCCGTGTCTCCATCCCCGAAGACCCATGAAACAGAGTATCCCCTGGCTGGGCCGGTTACCTGCCCGTTGAACGAGACGTACAACGGTGCTTGACCGGAATTGGGATTTGCTGTCACGATCACTGAGAAAGGTTCTGGTGGGATTAGCACTGTTATCGTTTGACTCCAGCTGTGCGTCTCCGTCCACCAATCACCCACGGCCTTCCCGCTGACATCCGTTTCGACCGTGCAGCTCCCCGAATAGGTCTGCGATACCCTGATGGACCTGGTGAATGTCTTGCTGCCACCGCTCGAAATCGATTCACTGGACCCATCGTCGTACTTGAAGTAATAGCCGCTGCCAGAAGTCTGCCAGCAGAAGTGGCTGAATATCCAATACACGTCCAGGGTCCCGCTCACGTCGTTCCACAGCGTGAAATCGAAATCCACCAGCTCGTTCTGATAGACACTGACCGGGTCAATACACGCCCTCCCGGTCCACGCCGAAACGGGCAGCGCGGTCATTGACAATCCGATGCTCAACAGCATACTCACTACAACTATCATTCTCTTCATCATCGACCCTCCTCTCTCTTGTTCCTCCGCGCAGGACATCCCCCTTATGTCGGGTGGATCATTCCCCCGCGTCCTATCCTCGGAGGTAGATTCACTTATCATCTCATATAGCTTTGCCCGCGATCGGGGCTGGATGGGGCTTGAGGGATGTGATTGGACATGTACCGCGCCAAGCGCCTAAGGAAAACCTGGGGGCGGGGCGTGTCCGTGCGCTCTCACTCCCCAGGGTCAGCGGGAATGCTTCCCCGCGTGACTGGCAAAGCAAGGCCCTGAACGGTCTCTCCTGACGCCATTGATTCTCTGATCAGTTTGGGTTGCTTGACAGGTCCGCAATTGTTACTCTTGTCCGCGCAGACCTTCTGGACCTCGTTGAATGTCTCAAGGTTCACGGTTGCCGGGTGGTTCTCATGTCTCAGGATCCCGTCCCACTCGAGGACGCCGGCATAGACGGGGTTATGAAGGATGTGCGCCAGGCTCATCTTCGGCCATTCCTTCCCGCTCCTTGTGCGTATGCCTCTTGTCCAGAGGTTCAATTGTAAGTCCTCGAGGGATGCGCCCTCAGAGTATCTCGTGAATATCTCCCTCACGATCGGGCCTTCCGTTTCCTCAATGACCAGCTTGCCATTCTCCAGGCGATAGCCATATGGAATAGGCGAGCCAAGGAAACCGCCCTCGCTCTTCGCTTTCTGGCTCATCCCCATATAGACCCGCTCGCCAATCTGTTCGCTCTCCAGTTGCGCGATCCTCTGTATGATGTCCATCACGAACCTACCCATAGCGGTGCTGGTATCAAGGGATTCCGTGGCGGAGACAAAATCCTTCTCCCATTTCTGGAGGTTGTCCATCATCTCCATGAAATTACGAGCGTTCCTGTGGATGCGGTCCATCTTGATTACAAGGACCGCATCCCAACCGTCTCTCTCGTCCATCATGCGCTGATAGGCGGGACGCTTGATGTTTCTCCCTGAGTGACCTTCATCGACATACTCTCCCGCCACGTCCCAACCGCGAGCTTTACAGTAGGCCAGCAACCTATCGAGCTGTGCGTCCAGGGAGAAGCCCTCCTTGGCCTGGTCCTCAGTAGAAACCCTGGTGTAGACCGCAGCCTTGATTACCCGGTTCCTGTCGATCATGGGTACATCCACCATTGAAGCCGTTTCATTGGCAGCTTAAGATAGTATCGAGACGGTTGGTATCCGAGTACGAGTGCCTCATCCCCAATCAGTTCGGCAACCGCTTTGCAACTCGGTGGTCTGACGGCTCTCGACCATGCCTTGAATCCCCTCCCGATACAGTGTTTCCAAGGGCGGTCCAAGAAATGACCAAGCGCGGCCTCCAACTCTTTTCTAAAACTGGCTGATTCCTCTACACAGATACTCAAGCGATTTCATTCCCCTACCTTCCTAGCGGGTCTAGGAAAGCATCAATGCCTATTTGATAATTGTGTTGAGGTTGCCGGCGGTGATTCTTTTATGAGCGATGATTCTATACCACCGGCACGAATGCGAGAGGCACTTGTCCCCGAATCCTTCCTAGCAGTTGGATTCTATGTATGGTGCCTCCCGCCGTGAAATCGCTTGGGATGCACGTCATTCAAGGCTGCTCATGTCTGCGAGGGACAGACACGGACAGGCAGGACATCGTGCAGTCACGCGCAGCGCGTAGGCGGGCTATTCCTGATGTGCCTTCTTGCGCAAGGTCTTCGCCATGACAATCTCATCAAGTCCCGGCTTCCATGATTGTCCATCAGTCGCGGAATGCGTTTAGAGACCAAGGGGCGGGGCTTCCTAGAGAACCGCAGCAGAAACGTATGCCTAAAATCGCAACCCACGTCCGGGCATGCTGGGATACCTGATTGCGAAATGCGGCGCAGCCGCGCGAAATGCCCTAGCGGCGGGCTCCAGAATATCTGCGCGGCCGCTGGTACTTCAAAGGCAAGGCGAAGGGTGATGGGGGTTGTATTGGAATCCTCCAAGGCCCTATGTCAGCGTCTTAATAGTTGATGTTTCTTTCTCTTTGGTACGTAGTACTTTCTCTTTCTTTGGCGGTTTCTCCGTCGCCTTTCCTCGTTCTTAGAACCCGACCTCGTCTACCTCGACCCGCCATACGGCACGATTCCCCGGACCTCGGGACCCGTCGAGGTCGGGACTGACCAAACGTGATCGGGCTGTCCTGAAACGAGGTTGGGCGGCTTCACGAGTACCGCCTCTTCTGCCGCTTCTCGTAAACAACCACCAGGAAGATGAAGACGATGCCGCCGACGCCGATGAAGATGATGAGCCTGATGCCGTTGTCGGTATGGATGGTCTGCTCGACGGACTTCTCGGCTCCGGTCAAATAGACGGCGGTTGCCTTGAGGACGTGGGGGCGGGAACCGATCTCAAGGGGGCCGTCGTTGGAGGGAAGGCTGACCCTGCCGTTGGGGACGCTGCTGATGGATTGACCGTCGTCGAGCTGCCACCGGACCCATTGGACGTTGAGGTCATAATAGGACTGGACATCGACGCAATCGAGCGTCTGGAAGAGGGGGTTGTAGTAGCAGTCGGGGTCGGGGGGCTTGAGGAAGGTGCCGCCGCCCTCGATGATGGTGACGCGGGCAACGAGGAGGTCGATAGAGTATGTCGTCTGCGTGGGGTCGGGGTTGGAGTAGGTCCGTATGACGACATCGCCTCGAGCGTCCGTGACGTATCGGGTGTCGATGTTGGGGGCGATGCAGAGGTCCGTGGCGGCGGTGATGCCGTTGATCTGCATGGTGAATCCTTCGGTGTCGCCCGCGAGGGAGCATGAGAGGAAGATTTCGACCTGGGATACTTGCTCGGTCGGGACGTTGATGACCTCGGAGATGTCGAGCCAATAGGGAGTCTGGTAGGTGACGATGACGCCGGCGTAGGTGACGGTGAGAAGGTCGACGCCTTGCGCGGTCGTCTCAAATCCAATGATGTCCATATCGAGGTCAGCCAAATCGGCGGCGGTCCATGGGGTGCCGTCGCAACTGTTCGCCCACGATACTGAGAAGTTCTTGAACGCTTGGGTCAGTCCTGTGCCTTCCCTCCATATGGTCGATATGCAGTTGCCCACGGCTGGGTCATCGACGTCGACCTGCAAGGACGGGCCATCGTTCCCCGTTGTGTTCTGCCTAGCCCAGACGAAGGCTGTCACCAACGATATGACGGCTGTGGCCGGGAGTGCTGGGTCGGTGATATGGAATGTGTCGACGTCGGAAGGGTCGGCGTCGTCGGTTAGGCTTGTAATGTAGCTCGTGTTCCCGTCCGGCTCAAGTGCATCGACCAGACGGCAGAAATGAGTCTCCGGTGTGCATTCGTAGGATGTCGGTCCGACATAATCCCAATCGACAGAGACATCCCCGTTGGGCAGCATCAGGGCGGTCGCCGTCCCGTTGTTGTGTTCCGTTTTTAAATTGTAGACAGAATCTCCCGAAGCTTCATTCTGGAAGCCGTCTGACGCTCCTTCAACAATAAATTCGCTGACGACGGGGTAATCGATGATCTGGTCTCCCCGGGATGGATGCGCGGCGAGGATGAGGGGTGTGAGGAGGAGGGCTGCCACCAAGAGGATGGTCAGTGGCCTGAGCCCGATCCCGCCGCGCATCGGCAAGTTGCATCTGTATTCATGCTCAACAGTTCGATTTTCCTTCATTGGAACACCGCCTGGACGTCCTCCTGAGCCACCCCTCTCCATTCTTGGTCAACGTGACCACGACGCCGTTCCCGTTGCCAATCTGCTCGACCTCGATCGTGCATTGACCCATGAGGGCGAGGTCGTTCAGGTCACGGGAAAGCGTCAAGCTGCCGACCCCATGTCGCTCCAGGATCGCTGCAGCCATGTCCTTGCGAGAGGACTTGCCGCCCGATTCCTTCAGAGTGGACAGGATGTCTCGCAGCCTTTCGACGCGGAGGGTGTGTTTGGATGCCATCCGGCCAAGATTATATCTCGTCCGCGATATAGAAATAGTGAAAACATGATGTTTCTCCAATCGAATGCCCAAGGACGCAAGACACACCCGAATTCTATTCTGACCACGCGATAATACCCTTCCGCCGAAGTCCCTCCATAGGAGAGTTGCCACGCAATGGAGAAAAGCGGTCATTTACCCCATATGAAACGACACTAATTCAGGTTCCGTGACCTCTTTCATATGGAAGGGCGGTTGATTCTCCCCATATGGCTGAGTGAGGATACAGACTCATCGGCAGATTAATGCCACGCATGCGATTGTCGGTCGAGCACGAATATGGGTGGAGCATCCCCTGTGGCCCCGTCCCGATTGACGCGGGCTACAAGTTCCTCTGCCGTGGGACTCGGAGCGAGGCTGGCGAGTTTGGTCATGGCTTGCGGTGCATCAACGAATTAAACAGATGCCCCATTTTCCCAGGTTTCGGATACGCAATATCGAACTGAACCATGAAGTAGTCACGTCTCATCCTCTCCCACCTAGCTAATGTAAAAAGGCCGCCGACCACGAATAGGATGCCGAGCGTCCAGAACATCAATGCTGGAGCTAAGGCGAGACCCAACGGGAATCCCAACAAGGCGAAGGCGGCACTCCCAACTCCCAGCAGTGCAGTCCCTAGATAGAGGACCTTGTCGGCCAGGCCGTGGGGAGGCCATGCATTCACGATTGTTGATTTGTAGGCTGCCTCCGCCGTTGACAGTTGCACATAACTGGTCACCGAGTCAAGGTCAGCCACCGCCTCGCCCATATTATTCCTCAATGTGTCCAAGGCGGACTCGATACTATCGACCTGCTTCTCTGCATCCTTCATCTTGCTAGCTTGGACGTTCTTCCACATAGCGATTACTTCACCTCTTATATCGCCCGCCTTCTTTGCCAACTGCTCCAGTGATCCTTTAAAAAGAGATTTATCATCTTCGACTTCCATAGGCCGCCTCCGAAGGCGAATGCGTCATGCAGGACATGAATCTATTCCAAAAGGCGGGGGTGCTCCGCTCTCGGGAATGCTCAAGGATGACGGGGTATGTTTTCACGCCCGTGCCTTCCGACGCTTCTCCTCATTCTCGACATGAGCGACAATCCTCTTATTCAGATCCCTGAACCATTCATGGTCGAGCCGCCAATAGGCGTTGTTCAGGGTCATTCTCCATGGAGTCTTCCGCAGTCCCAACTTCCTGAGGAGTTCTGGTCGGGAATCAAGAAATCCCTCCATGCCCCTGTAACTGATCCGCAAGTTGTACATGAATATCAGGAGGACCGCAGCGGTTCGCCAGTGCACCTTTTCATGCTGACCCCGCCTCCGCTTTCTCGCATCGGGCCATCTTTGAGGCTTCCTGGCCCTCCAGACATATCCGATCGCGGTCTTGATTAGGAAGTCCACCTTGCGAGGTGAGGCTCCTCTGAAGGCCTCCGTGCCAAAGAATCTGACTCTCATACGACCGCCTCAATGAATCGGTAGTGCTGCCGGTGACGATAGATTCTTCGCGTGGTGACTGTTGTTTGTTCGGGTGCTATCAATGATAATCCCCGACAAATATGAGGATTTCGAGAAGATGATTACCCGTGGAATCCCGGGCTTTTGGAAGCGGGCACAGGAGCTAAAGAGACTCATGTCGTCCTTTGGCGTGAAGAGGTGGCCCGACCCCTTTCTCTCCTCGATGCTCTATGGTCAAGCCGCGATGAGCTATTCAATAGGACTTGACCTCGCTGCTATTATGCTCGCTTCAGCAGCGTCAGAGAGTCTGCTCAGAAGGATACTTAACGAATCAGATGAGCAAGGAAACGGCTTCGCCAAATGGATCAAGACAGCGATGGAGCGTAAGCTTATTTCATCGCGAATGGCTCAAATACTCGACCGTCTGCGCAGAGATATGAGGAATGCAGTTGCCCACGGCTTCGACGAGCTCTCAATTGGCTTGGTTGGGTTGAGGCATCCCGAGCCCGATCGATGGGAAACCCGAGACGGTGAGGAAGCCGTCATGCTCAGGGAAGCGGCTCTATTCGCAATGGAGACTTACTTGAAACTCATCACTGAAATCGCACATGAAAATGGTCAATGAAGCGAATTGATAGCGTCCTCTATCTCTTTCTCCGTCTCACAGCGGTGAACTGAGGCACTCCCATCGGGGCTTCTGTCAAACTGCCAAAGACTGTGAGATTTCTCTGATGGTCTGATTTCTTCCACGACATGTGGTGAATGGGTAGACAAGAAGAATTGAATTTTCTGGGTTTCAACCTGTTCGCGGATTTTTCCCATGAGTCCGCGTATTGCCCCCGGATGAAGACTAAGCTCCGGTTCCTCCGCGATGATGGTCGACCCGGCTGGCATGGATGAGAGCGAAGCGGCGAGAAGACCTAGGTGGATTGTCCCAGATGACCAATCATTGACCGGAGTCATTCCGCGGAGACCTTTCTCTTCAAGACCCCATCTGAGGGCGTTGCCCTCTATGCTGAATGCGGTGCCTTTGACGTGAGGGAGAAAAGCAGAGAGCGTGTCCTCATAATCCTTCAAGTCACGGCGCTTTTCAATCATCGATGCGTGAAACCATTGTCCGATTGATTGAGGATTCGGTTTCGTGAGAATTCCGGGAATGAATGTGGTCTGGGGATGCCGAGAAGTGGGTAAGTACATTGTTCTCTCAGTAATGATTGATTGCAGAGATCGTTCGAATGTTGCACTCACATTCAGTTCCGAAGCGTCCCAATCCCGGGTCCGTTCGTCGTGCAACTTGCCCCTGATGAAATCCACCACATTCTTACCTGAGGCCTCGAAATGCTTGCTAAGCGAGACCACACCCTGATTCTTATTTCGAGGGGCTGCCCCCCGTATCCAGATGGTGAAGTCGGTTGTCGCAGCCCGGACATATACCTGTGAGATGTCTGGAGGGATTTCAGCGGCGTTTTGACGGATAACAACATCTTCCAAGGCGCACTTCACATCATTGTCAGAGAATGTGACCTCAGTCTCAAGTCTAACAGGAGTATCCAGGGAACCCCTGAACGGCGATTCGAAAGACAGGGCTAAACCCCCTGATTCAAGCAGAGCGCTTAGAGCGTATAGTACTGTGGACTTGCCCGTTGCATTCGAGCCTATGAAGATGTTTAGGCCTTTAAAATCCTGAAAATCAAGATTCTTTGCCATCTTATAATTCGTGATTCTAAGGTTCCTGACAAGCACAATCCCACCTCAAGGCGTCATCGGGGCCCATCAGATAGAGTTTTCGGTGGCCGTTCCCGATATAGAGGATTGCGATGAAAATGTGAAGGTGCCCCACCCTTCCGAGCGGGGCTTGCGGGGGACAGTTGGGAGGAAGTGCGAATCCTATGGAGCGACCTGGATTTTCAGACCCTTATCAGGACTTGAAAAGGTTATTTCGGGCGGTTGCTTCTCTCCCCGGAGGAGGCATCCGGTTGGATGACAAGGAAGTAGGCAGGATGTGGGACGAGAATGCGGAGGTCTGGACTAAGCTCTCGCGGATGGGTGTCAACATCTATCGCGATGAGTTCAACACCCCGGCATTCCTTTCGATTCTCCCCGAAATCAAGGGACTCGCAGGTCTCGACATCGGTTGCGGGGAGGGGACCGACACAAGGTTGCTCGCCAAGCTCGGTGCGGTCATGACCGGCATGGATGTGTCCAGGAGATTCATCCAGTACGCGCGGGAGGAGGAGGCGAGGGAGCCGCTGGGCATACCCTACGAGGACGCGAGCGCCTGGCACATTCCCTTCCCGGAAGGCTCTTTCGATTTCGTCACGGCCACGATGATTCTGATGGACATCCCCCAACCTGAGCGGGCAATCAAGGAAGCATATCGGGTCCTCAAGCCAGGCGGTTTCCTCCAATTCTCGATCACGCATCCGTGCTTCGACACACCTCACAGGAAATGGGTGGATGACGAGACTGGAAAACACATCGCATTGGAGGTCGGGGATTATTTCAAGGATATGGATGGAGAGATAGAAGAATGGATTTTCGAATTCACACCGCCTGAATTTAGAGGCAAGTTGCGGAAGTTTCGGATACCGCGATTCACTCGGACGTTCAGCTGGTGGCTAAGCACGCTGGTCGACGCGGGCTTCGTCATAGAGCACGTCCTAGAGCCCACCGCCACCGATGACGCGATCAGGAGATTCCCGCACCTCGAAGATACGCGGATTATCTCTCATTTCCTCATAATCCGATCACGCAAACCCCCCATGGCGAAAAGACTTCAACAACCACGGGCTTGTTCTGAGAAGGTGAGACGACGGAGGATGAAGAAATCAAAAAGATCCTGACGACATACCGGAAAATCGCCGTCGTGGGCATGTCTAAGGACCCGCAAAAGGACGCCCAGAGAATCCCCCTGTATCTGAAGAACGCGGGCTACGAAATCATTCCGGTGAATCCCACCGCCACGGAGATCGCCGGCATGAAAGCTTACAAGAGCCTCTCAGAGGTCCCGTTCGACTTCGACATCGTGCAGATATTCAGGCCTTCAGAGGCCGTGCCGCCGATCGTGGACGAGGCGCTGAAGACCAAGGCGAAGGTCATCTGGATGCAGCTTGGCATCAGCAACGAGGAAGCGGCTGAGAGAGCGAGGATGGCGGGCAGGATTGTTGTCCAGAGTCGCTGCATGATGGTGGAGCATCAGCGGCTGATCAAGGCTGATTGAATCGGACCAGGCGATGCCGTAGCCTCACTTGCGGCTAACAGCGTCCGCCAAGACCTTGACTTCCCGCCGCAGTCGGGCCGCGTGGACCCGCTCACTCTGCTTTTTGCCACCGTGCTATTCACACTACTGGGCGCGATAATCGGGGTAGGGACTGGACTCGTTCCCGGGATGCACGTCAACAACGTGGCCCTTCTCATCTTCGTGAGTCAGTCTGCCCTCTCTTCAGCTGTTCTTCTCCTGTTCGGCTGGGCGTCCCCGTCCTTCAGCGACATCATGCTGCTTCTTTCCACCTTGATTCTCGCGATCGCCGTCAGTCATACGTTCGTGAGCTTCGTCCCGTCGGTCTTCCTTGGAGCCCCCGACGAAGATACCGCGCTGTCGGTCCTCCCGGGTCACAGGATGCTCCTCCGCGGAAGAGGATATGAGGCTGTTCTCCTGACCGCCCGGGGTTGCCTCTGGGGCTTCGTCGCGTCCCTTGCCCTCATCCTGCCGCTGAGACTGCTGATGGGTTCGCCGGTCAACGCTTACGACAAGCTCAGACCCGTGATGGCGGGAGTCCTGGCCCTCGTCGTCACCCTGCTCATCTACAGCGAGGGCGAACGTCGCAAGGCGACCGGTCGGATGATGATCAAGGCGCATGAGGTCGGCGGGGTCCAGCTTCTCGCTGAGCCTGACGGAGACAACGAGGTCACGCCATGGCCTCGACTCGCGGCGGGAGACGATGTGACAATCGAGGGCAAGGTGGCGAAAATCTGGAATGGTGGGATGCTGCTGGTCAGGGGTAGGGATAGGGTCGTTGTCGAGACCCAGGACGAATGGGAGAAGGATGACATCTGGGTCAGCGTCCAGGGCATCGCCCTGCCGGTCACGAGGACCGCCACCGCAAACGAGCAGCGGTCCTGGGCTGTGCTTCTCTTCCTCCTCTCCGGGGCACTCGGCTGGGTGCTCCTCTGCTCGCCGGGGATCCAGGCGGCAAACTGGTTCCCGATCCCGTTCCTGTCGAGCACGAACCAGTCCATGATGCTCTTCCCCCTCTTCTCCGGGCTGTTCGGCCTATCCACCATGGTCATGAGCGGGGCATCGAGGGAGACGATTCCTGATCAGCAGCTCGAGCTGTCGGCGAAGATGGAACCCTGGAGGCATGGGAGGGCCGTCGCCTGCGGGACGATAGCGGGTTCCGCCGTTTCGTGGTTCCCCGGGGTGAGCGGGGCCTCCGCCACCGTGATCGCGAGGTACCTCGCTGGCGGGGAGCCGGATGGTCGCGAGAACAGAGACAACGACAGGGAGTTCCTCGTTTCCATCGGAGCCGCCAACGCCTCATCGACCGTTTTCACCTTGGTCGCTCTTTTCGTGATATTCAAGGGGCGGAGCGGGGCAACCGCCACAATCGGTTCGCTTCTGGCGGGAGGACTCTCGCCCTGGGAACCGATTTCCTCAGTGCCGCTCGCGATGTCTCTGCTGCTTGTCGCGTGCCTGCTTTCCGCAATGTGCGGGTATGCGGCGGCGAAGGCAATCGCCCGTCTGTTCGCGAGGAAGTGCGGCAAGGTGAGATACGGGAAGCTCGTGAGGGCCGTCGTGGTCTTCCTCCTCCTGTTGATCCTGATGCTCACTGGCGTTCTCGGCTTGTTCGTTGCGGGAGCCGCAACCGCAATAGGGGTGCTGCCGCCAATCATCGGCGTGAGGCGAGTGCACCTGATGGGCTCGTTGATCCTGCCCGCCATCCTGCTGCTCGCATTCTGACGGTCAAGCTACATCCAGGCGGAACCTAGAAATCCATCACCGCCGCATCCGCACTGGGATGCCATGGTCAATCAGTTCTCTCGATGCCTTCTGGCCATGGCATTCTTCGCCGCAATGTCCGCTCCGCTGGGCTGGCAGGTCATCTCGTATGCGCTGTTCGCGACGGGCATTGCCGCAATAGTCCTCACCGACTTCGCGATCGAGGGTCGTTGGAAGACAGGTGCCGGGATGTGCATCGCCCTTCCTGGAGTCGGACTGCTCGGCGGGCCGAACCCCGCCCTGCTAATGATAATTCCAGTTGCGGCTGCAGCGGTATTCCTTGCTGAACATCTCACTCGCATGAAAACACCCGGAGAAGGTGAACCGCGAGAATCCTCAAAGAGACGCGACGATCCTCTGGCTAACCTTTGCATCTCACTGCCCTCGGCAGTCGCGCTGTTGGCATTCGTCGCGCTGTGCTAGTGATTGTCCCCTTCCTCTCGCGTGCCATAGGGCGTGGAGTAGTTGAACGTCTCCCTAATGCGCGCGATGCCGTCTATCTCCTTGATGTAGTCTGCCACCGTCTCGGGCACGAGCGCCTGCCAGTCCGCTCCATCGTATATCCTGTGCCGGACCTCGGTCCCGGAGTACATGCCTCTCTTCTCCAGAGGCAACTCGTAGACCTTGAACCCCTTCTCCCTGAACAGCCTGACGACGAGAGGGCTGTTGGTGTAGACCACGTCGAACTTGGGGACCAGGGAGAGCACGTGACCCACCCAGACCGAGTGCACGTGCGTATCAGGGATAGGGACGATGTGATAGTCGTGTATGCCCGCGGCGTCGAGGGTCCTCTTGATCATCTCGTACCTCTCGCCTGCCGTGAACGGGTTCTCGTTGGTGTGGCTGTACTGCGCGCTGCCTATGCCGATGATGATCTCCGAGTGCTTCTTCAGTATGCGCTTCACCATGACGAGGTGGCCGTTGTGGAACGGCTGGAACCTGCCGATGAAAAGCGCCCTAGGCGTCGTCATCATAATCCTCCTCGCCGATGAAATCGTCTATGATCTCGCAGTCGACCGTGAGCCACTTCCTGCAGTGCTCGCACGTGCCATCATCCATCAATGGCCTGAGAGTCACGTTGAACTCATAGCACGGGAAGGTTTCGAAGTCAACTCCCCCCGCCTCGTCTAGCAAGGCTGCTCACCTAATGCGGGACCGCCCTGTCCACCGGGGGGGCCTCGATCAGCCCGCCCGCCTTCGGAACGAGCGCAGACAGCTTCTTCAGCAAGCTCTCCTTCTTCGGCCCTACCACCAGCGCGTTCTGCAGGACCTCGTTGAGCGTCTCCACGGGGACTATCTCGATCTTGCCGACGTACTTGTCGTCTATGAGCACGTCCCTCAGGTTCGCCTTGGGTATGATGACCTTCTTGATGCCCATCTCAGCGGCGGCCTCTATCTTGGCGGTGACCCCCCCAACAGGGAGCACCTGGCCCCTGACGCTCAGGCTTCCGGTCATCGCCGTGCTCTGGTCGACCTCGACACCTTCCATTGCGGAGATGACCGCGGTTGCCACTGAGATGCTCGCGGAGTCTCCTTCCGTGCCCTCGCGGCTGCCTACGAACTGAACATGGATGTCATGGTTGCTGATGTCCTCACCAGTGTACTTCTTGATGAGGGCCGAGACGTTCTCGACCGCCTCCTTGGCGATCTCACCGAGCCTGCCCGTCGCGACTATCTTGCCGCCATGTCGCGTCTGAGCCGGCGTCACTTCTGCGGCAATCTGCAGGACTACACCGGAGAACTCTGCCATGCTGCTGTCCCCCGCTAGGACGGCGAGGCCGTTGACCACGCCGATTATCGCGCCCTCGGTCACGAACGTCTTGTACTCCTTGCCCTTCTCTATCATCCTGTCCGCGACCTGCTGCTCGAGGGAGCGCGCTATCTTCTTCCCCGACATCACGTGCTCCGCGGTGACCAGCGGCGCGCCCTCTTCCTGGGCAATGTCGCCCGCCACGCGGACCAGGCCGCCGAGCTCCCTGAGCCTGAGAGTCAGCTGGCCCCTGCGGCCGGCGCGGCGCTGCGCCTCCCTCAGGATCTCCATGACCCCGGTCATGTCGAAGTGCGGGATCTTCTTGTCCTTGGTGACCTCCTGCGCCACGAACCTGACCAGCTTCATGCGGTTGGGGTCCGTGTCCTGCATCGTGGCCTTCATGTATATCTCGTAACCATAGCCGCGTATCCTCGACCTCAGCGCGGGGTGCATCCCCTGCAAGGCGTCGAGGTTGCCCGCCGCCACGAGGATGAAATCACAGGGAACCGCCTCCGTCTTGACCATCGCGCCTGACGACCTCTCGCTCTGGCCGACAATCGAGAACTCCTTCTCCTGCATGGCGGTCAGGAGGCTCTGCTGGCTCTCAATCCGCAGAATGTTGATCTCGTCGACGAACAGCACGCCCTTGTGCGCCTTGTGTATCGCGCCCGCCTCCACTCTATCGTGGGCGGGGGTCTCCAGGCCGCCTGACTGGAACGGGTCGTGCTTGACGTCCCCCAACAGGGCGCCGGCATGGCTGCCGGTGGCGTCGATGAACGGCGGCATGTCGTCGAAGTTGTGGCTGACCAGGAGCTTGGGGACGTTGATGCTCTCCTCCCGCCGCCCGCTGTACCTGGTCATCGCGTAGATGACCACCGCCAGGATGAAACCGAAGAACATGATCATGGGATTGAACTTGGGTGGTGAGTAGCTCCAGTCGAAGGAGAAGAGTATGGAAAGGGCGACGATGAAGAACATGATCGTCATGATCATCGAGGCCCTCTGCTCCTTGCGCTGCATCGCCTCGGCTTTCTGGGCGTTGACTATCTCCCGACCCTTGCTCGCAGGGACGACACGAATCTTGGGCTCGTTAGAGTCCTCCGGGTTGTGATAGACGAGGATGTCCTGCAGCTCATCCTTGGGCACGAGCTCGGTCATCGAGCGCGCGAGCATCGATTTGCCCGTGCCCGGCTCGCCTATGAGCATGACGTGCCGCTTCTGCTCGGCGGCCTTGCGGATGACCATCACGGCCGGCTCCTGACCTATGACCTGGTCGACGAGCCTCTCGGGTATCTTGACCTCGGCCGTGCTCTTGAACTCAAGTTTCCGTATCCATTCCTCGATTGGCGGCAGTGGAACGGCCTCTGATGGTTGGTCAATCATCTAGGGTCTCTTCCGTGAATTGTCCCTTGTACCCGAAACTAAGCGGCGGACTAGTATTAAACTTTGTATGCGATGTTGCTGAAGCAAGAATCACTGGCTTCGCAGAATCCACCGAATCGCCGTCTCTCCGACCCGGAAACACGGATTATGCCTAAAGGCAAGTATTAAGAACGACGCCCGGAATCTGGACTCAGGGGATTGACACGAAAGAATTCAAGGTTTTTGTTCAGAACAAACCAGGAGAGTTGGCTCGGGTCACGGAAGCTCTCGCGGCCGGACCGGTCAACATCAGGGCGATCGCCAGCGAAGTGAGCAACGAGCGCCCCTTCTTCCGGATAGTCACGAACGATGTCGCGACGACGGAAAGGGCACTGAAGAACGCTGGCCTCGAATTCAAGCTCTACGATGTCATCAACATCGAGCTGCTCGACAGACCAGGGGAGCTCGCGAAGATCGCGAAGAGACTTGCGAGGGCGGGAGTCAACGTCGAGTCAGTCTACATCCTCGCCACCAAGGACGGAAAGACGGAAATCGCCTTCAATGTGAGCGACGCAAAGAAGGCCATGGAGATCCTCAAGCTCACCTGAGGACGCAGGTTGCGCCCCCCGCATATTCATCCGCCGGTTACATTCAATAGCGTCCTCCGAGCTAGAGATTGATATGGAAGGACGCTCTATGCCCTCGCAGAACGAAGCAGTCGCCGGTGAAGACCTCATGAAGCATCACAAAGTCGAGAGCGAGGAGGAACTCGAGCCCGCGCCGGATTTTCTGATGAGGGTGAAGCGGACGATCAGGTTCGACGTCTCAGGGCTGCCGGTCCCCCAAGGGTCCATGAGGGCTTTCGTCGTCAAGGGAAGACCAATCATCACCTCGACATCGAAGGGGCTCGGCAGCTGGCGGCAGCTGGTCGCCGGCGAGGCGCAGAGGCGCGTCTCTGCACCGATCGACGGCCCCGTGGCGATGACCCTCAGCTTCCGCCTCCCGCGGCCGAAGTCCGCGCCGAAGAAGAAGTGGATCTACCCGGCGAAGAGGCCGGATCTGGACAAGCTCGTCAGGGCCGTTCTGGACGCCGTCACCCATGTCATCATAACGGATGATTCGCAGGTTGTCTCCCTTACCGCCACCAAGGATTATGGTCCGCCGGGAGTCCTCGTCCAGGTCGATGAGATCGAGGTCTAGTGCTGCCACGCTTCATCCAGCCTTCTGGAAAAGTTCATATCATCGGCACTACTACTTCGGCTAACCGACATGTTCTGCCCGAAGTGCCAATCCCTGATGTTCCCGAGGAACGGCAAGATGGCCTGCGGCAACGCGGCCTGCGGGTTCAATCGTGACATAAACGACGGGGACAACAACGTCACGAAGGTCGCCAACCCATCGAAGGTAAAGCCGATGGAGACTCTCGTGCTGGAGCAGATAACGAGCACACTGCCGAAGACCAGCGCGGACTGTCCAAAGTGCGGCCACGGCGAGGCCTTCTGGATAATGAGGCAGACACGCGCAGCTGACGAGCCGACGACCAGGATCTACCGTTGCGCCAAGTGCAGCCACACGTGGCGGGAATACTGAGCCCTCCATCAGGCCGTAGCAGCCAGAGCGTGTGAGGTCCACAAATAGGTTTATAATCGGACTGGTGATTTGGTGCCGACCGCAAGGGGGAGCCTGATGTTTGAGGCCAAAGTTAAGGCCGAAGTATTGAAAGAGCTCGTGGATGTCCTCTCGACCCTAGTCGACGAGACGAAGATCAACGCCAACAAGGAAGGCATATCAGTCAGGGCAGTCGACCCTGCGCACGTGGCGATGGTCGATCTGAGCCTGGAGCGCGCGGCGTTCGAGAGCTATAATGCCGACGACCAGGAGCTCGGCCTAGACCTGGACAAGGTCAAGGAAGTGCTTAGGCTCGCGAAGACGGGCGATGTCATCGACCTGAAGTACGACGAGGACAAGAACAAGCTCATCCTGCACGTCGGCAACATCACGAGGCGCATGGCCCTCGTGGATACCGCGGGCATGTCGGACACCAAGGTGCCCAACCTCAACCTTCCCGCCAAGCTGACCATCAGGGTCGAGGAGCTGCGCCAGGGCATAAGGGCCTCCGAGAACGTCTCCGACCACATCGCGCTCACCGTGTCGCCGGAGGGATTCACGATGCAGGGCGAGGGGGACACGGATTCTGTCGACCTGAAGCTCGGCAAGGACCTATTGGACGAGCTGGAGAGCAAGGAGCAGGTCCGCTCGATGTTCCCGCTGGACTACTTCGCCAACATGATCAAGGCGATAACCACGGCCCCGAGCGTGACCATGTACCTGGGCAACGACTACCCTGTCAAGATCGAGTTCCAGATCGGCGGCGGCAAGGGCAAGGTCAAGTACCTGCTCGCGCCGAGGATAGAGAGCGACTGATCTCTACCTGGACCCCATCACTAGGATGTATGCTTGATCAGCGGAAGCCTTGATCGAGTCCGTCGCGTTCTCGATCCCGACCAAGAGGTCGTTCAGGACCACGACGGCCTTGGCATCCACGACCTCCTTGAGCATCATCTTCTTGACGCCGAAGTAGAGGTCGTCGACGATATGCTCGTACCTGTCCGCCTCTGCCCGCGCCCTCATCGCTTCTTCCCTATTCTTTCCCAGAGCATCGATGGTAACCTTCAAGAACCTGCAGCAGTCCACCGAGTTCTTCGTCATCTCCTTCAGGGCGCCCCAGAGGACTTCAGGGACCTCCTCGCCCGTCTCCACGATGAGCTCGAGGTTCCTCGCCGCAACCTTGTACCAGTCCGCGATGTCGTCTATGCGCCTGACCAGGCGCATAAGGTCCTCCCTCTCCTTCGGATCCATGTCGCCCCGCGACAACTCCTCGAAAATCGAGACCTCGAGGTTGTCCGCCGCCTTCTCGTCGAACTCCACCCGCTTGAGCGCCTCCGGAATCTCGTCCTTGCGGCCGCTGAGCATGAAGCCCAGCGCCCTGTCGAGGTCCACCGCCGTGTCCAGCACCTTCCCGACGTGCAGCCTTGCCTTCACGATGACGCTCGATTCCTTCCTTCTCTCCAGCCAGTCCAGCAATGGTCGCTCACTCAAGTTTCAATGCCTCCTGCAGTCCTGCGTAAGGTCGCGGGTAGACTCTGACATGCTCCAGGTCGAACAGGACAATCACATCCTCTCCTGTATTAAATCTTGCTTCATCAGCCATAGCGTCCACGATCATCGCGTCGCCGGTCCTCACCGCTACCTCGTACCTCACGTATGCCCCGGCGAAGTGAACATCCTGCACCTTGCCGGTCAGCATCGGGGCCGCCGCCACCTTCGCGAGTGTGAGGTGCTCGGGACGGATCGAGACGACGACCGCCTGCCCCCGCCTGAGGCCGTCGCCCCGCACCCTGAGAAACTGCTCGTTCCTCAGCTCGATCACTGCCCAGGAGTCTATCGTCCTGTCGACGACGCCCTCGAGGAAGTTGCTCTCGCCCAGGAAGTTCGCTGTGAAGAGCTGCTTGGGGTTGTGGTACAGCTCAGATGGCGGGCCGTCCTCCACGACCTTCCCTTTCCTCATGATCACTATCCTGTCCGCAACGGACATGGCCTCCTCCTGGTCGTGGGTCACGTGGATGGCGGTCAGACCAAGGTTCTTCACCAGCTTCCTCAGCGTGTAGCGCAGTTCCATGCGGACCCTCGCATCGAGCGCGGACAAAGGCTCGTCGAGGATGAGGAGCCCCGCCCTGGTTGCGAGAGCCCTGGCGAGCCCGACCTTCTGCTGCGCGCCGCCGCTGAGCTCAGATGGGAATTTGTCGGATTCCTTCAGCATTTCGACGAGTTCGAGGGCCTCGTTACCTATCTTCTCCTGTTGCGGCCTGTCGAGTCCTTTCACTCTGGGCGAATATGCAGCGTTGTCCCATACGGTCAGGTGGGGGAAGAGGACTATGTTCTGGAAAACGTAACCGACGCGACGTTCTTCCGGAGGAATCCCGTTGACGCGCCTTCCGTCTATGTAGACATCGCCCTCGGTCGGTTCCCAGATGCCGCTCACCATCTTCGCGAGGGTGGTCTTGCCGCAGCCGCTCGGCCCCAGTATGGCCAGGTACTCCCCGTCCTTGATCGTGAGGCTGACATCCTCTGCGGCGGTGACTTTGCCGAACCTCATCGAGACCTTGCGCAGCTCGACGGTCGGCATCATTCCACCTCCAGTTCCTTGGCGAGACCACCTGGCGGTATCGGGAAGACCATGAAATTGCGCGGCTCAACCGCCAATCGGACCTTGCTCCCTTCCTTGATTTGTTCCCCCTCTTCCGCCCTGAGCCGCACCTTGACGGGCAGCGTGGTCTCTGCGCTCGTCATCTCGAGCCCTATGAACTTGCCGAGGAACAGCCGCCGGGTAACCTCTGCCTCGAATGTGTTGACCGCGTCCTCCCCATCTTTGAGCACCCTCACGTTCTCCGACTTCACCGCCAGGCACGCGTCCTGGCCCGGGTGCAACTTGGAAGGCCTCGCCTCCCAGTGCCGGGTCTTCGAGTGCAACAATGTCTTCTCCTGCGTCACGACGTCGACTTCGCCGAGGAAGAAGTCGGCCTCGCCTAGGAACTGCGCCACGAACGGCCCGACCGGGTCGTTGTAGACCTGGCGGGAAAGGCCGAGTTGCTCTATCTTCCCGTGGCGTATGATTGCGACGCGGTCAGCGACGAGCAGCGCCTCTTCCTGATCATGCGTCACGTGCAGCGCCGTGACGCCCAGGTCCTTGCAAAGCTTTCTTATGCTGAGGCGCAGCGCTATCCTCAGGCGCGCGTCCAGCGCCCTCAGAGGCTCGTCAAGGAGGAGCACGTTCGTGCCGGCGGCCAGTGCCCGGGCGAGCGCGGTCCTTTGCTGCATCCCGCCGCTGAGCTCTTTGGGATACGCATCGCGCCTGTCGAGCAGGCCAACAAGCAGGAGCATCTCCCGCGCGAGTCTGTCGGTGTCGGTCGGCGGCAGCCCCTTGACTTCCGGGCTGAACCTGACATTGTCCCACACGTGGAGGTGAGGGAACAACGAGTAGGTCTGGGACATATAGGCCAGTTCCCTTTCCTCCGGCGGCAGTTTCGTTACATCCTTGCCTCCTATCAGGACATCGCCTTCGTCCGGCTGCGTCAAACCCGCGATCATCCGCAGGAGGGTCGTTTTTCCAGCACCCGTGGGTCCGAGGATCGCCATGTACTCGCCGTTTTTGACCTCGAGGTCGATGTGGTCTATCGCGATACGCCCGTCGAAACGCTTCGCGATGCCGCGCAGGAAGATGTTAGGCATTCTTCCGCCTCCTGCGCGTGACGAACCTCATCAACAGAATCGCCACGAAGGTGACGATGCTCAGCACGGCTATCAGCAGTCCTGCCGTATACAGGTCCCTGGGTCGGAGCGTTGAGGGATCTTGCTTTATATAGTTCACAATCAGCACCGGAGCCGTCTGGACATTGCCGGAAACGGAAATGGTGGCACCTGTCTCGCCTATGCTACGCGTGAAGGCCATGATCGCTCCCGCCAGAATCGAGGGCTTGATCAACGGGAAGATTATCTTCCTGAAAGCTTGGAACGGCCTCGCACCCAGGGTCCTCGCCGTATCCTCATAACCGCGGTCCAGCCCCTCCAGCCCGCCGACGACGTTCCTCACCACGAACGGGAAGGTGAACGCGACGTGAGCGAGGGTAACGAGGAGTATATCGAAGCCGCGAATCCCCATGTTCCTGTAGAAGAATCCGAGAGAGAGTCCGAGGGCGGCGCTGGGAACGATGTAGGGGATGTTGACCAGCGTGTCGAGGATACCGCCAAGCCGTTTGAACTTGCCCCTCGCTATGAGGACCGCCAGCGGGATCCCCAGCAGCAGGTCGACGGCAGTCGCCGCCGCGGCGATGCCGAACGAAAGCAATAGCCCGTTCGTGAACATCCCCCAATCCACTCCTTGGGTCGGCGAGGATGTTGCCATGTAGGCGGCGATGAAGAATGAGGGTACAAGCACCATTATCGCGAGGAAGAAGAAAGTCGCTCCGTCCCTCACTCGGGGAGCTGCGCCTTTGCTGAGCCTTGCTTCCGCGCTCGGCCAGACCTTCTTCCATGGAATGTGGAACTTGAGCGTGAGCACCTTCACGAGGACCAAGAGGAGCAGCGAGAAGAGGATCATGAGAACGCTCACGAATGTCAAGGCCGGCAGCAGAGCGGACGTACCAGCATCGTATGAGCCCTTCCAGACGCCGATGAGCGCCGTGCCGTTGAGGGCTGAATTCTCGTCCAGAACACGGCCGGAAATCAAGGTCAGAGCCGCCATCACCCCGCCAGTCTCGGAGAGAGCCTTCGCCAGACACAGGATCGCGCCTGTGGCAAGCCCTGAGCGGAACATCGGCAGGGTTATGGTTCGTGCCGCAGTGAGCTTGCTTGCCCCGCTTATCCGCGCGGCCGTCTCATACTCCAGGTCGATCTCGTCCAGTATCGCTGCAAGCGACCTGACCATGTAGGGGAAGGTCGTGGTGAGGTGGAGCAGGACGAGTATCCAGAATGGCGAGCTTGTCCCCCCGAACAGAGACCACGCCCCCGCGGGCCTGTTGGCGAGGTTCGGGATCACGCCCCAGAAAAGGACGACTGAGATGCCGAGTCCCGCGGTGGGGACTGCGAGCGGCGAATCGATTATCGTGTTGAGCAGCGACTTCCCTCTGAAATTCCGCCGCACGATGAACCAAGCGAGGGGAAGTCCGAAGATCAAGTCCAGGAAGGTCACGAAGAAAGCGACGCCGAACGAGAGGCCGATTGCGTTCCAGATTATGTCCATCTTGGCTGGGTCGGCGAGGACCACCGTCTGTATGTCGTTCCAGCCCGTGAAAAGGTAGGAGAGGACGAAGAGGGTCGGGAGCAGCACCAGGAAAATGAAGAAGACCACTACCAGCCCGTAACCTGTGCCTCTCACTCCTCTTCTTGAGAAAACGTCGAGAAGAGACCGCCGCCAGTCCGTCCCCCCTAGCCCCATCCGGGCTTTGGCCTCGTTCACTCGGGTGCTAGTAGAGATTGGCCGTTCATATGCATTTCCAACGCAATCTATGTAGACTACGGAGGCCTATTCGCCCACGTCCAACCCGCCGGCCTTCATCTGCTTCATGAGATGCCTGCGCATCTTCCTGTCGCTGGCGAACCCCTTCACCGCCTTTCGCGCCATGTTGTATTGCTTGAGGAGCTCCTTGACCTGGCGCGGAGACGTGCCGCTCCCCCGCGCGATGCGCATGACGTGAGAGGACTTGATTTCGCGCGGGTTGTCCATCTCAGCGTCCGTCATGCTATCCATGATGATCCTGAAGACGCGCAGCCTCTCCTGAGTCGCGTCGAGCTCCTCGTCTGACATCTTCCCGGGCATCCCGGGGAGCATGCTGAATATCTTCCTCAGCGAGCCCATCTTCGTGAGCATCTCCATCTGGTCGTACATCTCCCTCAGAGTGAACTTGCCTGAGAGGATCTTCTTGGCGGTCTCCTCCGCCTTCTCCTGGTCCATGGCCTCCTGCGCCTTCTCCAAGAGGGACTGAAGGTCGCCCATGCCGAGCATTCGGGAGATGAACCTTGGCGGGTCGAACTTCTCGAAATCGTCTATCTTCTCTCCGACTCCGACGAAGACTATTGGAGCTTGAGTCTCCGCCACGGCGCTGAGCGCACCGCCGCCCTTCGCGGAGCCGTCGAGTTTGGTGAGGACGACCGATGTGACCCCGATGGCTTCGTGGAACGCCTTCGCCTGCGGGCCCGCCTGCTGTCCTGTGGTGGCGTCCATGACGAGGATGATCTCTTCGGGCTTGATGATGGCAGCCAGGTCCTTGATCTCCTCGATCAGGTCCGCCTCGAGCGAGTGACGGCCCGATGAGTCGAAGATGACCACATCGATGCCCTCGAACTGCTTCACGCCCTGTTTCGCGACCTTCCTCGCGTCCTTCTCCTGCGGGTCGCCGAGGACCGGCACACTGATGCTGTCGCCGAGCTGCCTTAACTGGTCATAGGCCGCGGGGCGGTGAGTGTCGCAGGCGACGAGGGCGACCGACAGACCGCGTTTCTGGAAGAACCTGGCGAGCTTGGCGATCGTCGTCGTCTTGCCCTGGCCATAGAGACCTACGAACAGGATTCGCTGGCGGGCGAGCGGGAAATCCTTTGGCTTTCCAAGAACCTTGACGAGTTCCTCGTAAATTATGCGGATGACGTGTTCCCTCGGGCTCATCCCTGCAGGCGGCTTCTCCTCCAGCGCTCGCCTCTGCACCCCCTTGGTGATCTTCAGGGTGAGGTTCACGTTGACGTCTGCCTGCAAAAGCGCCCTCTGGATGTCCCTGACCACCTCCTTGATGAGGCTCTCGTCAATGTGCGAGGCGCCCGCTATGCGTCTTAGGACGTTGCGCAGGGAGCTGCCCAGAGATTCCAGGACCACGCGAACGCCAACGACCGCATCATATTTCAAGGTGCGGAATGAACTCCCTGAGGGAGGCGCCCGCGAGGCAAATTGTCAAGTAGGCGGTGGACTCTGGGATGCCGTAAGCTGGCCGCGAGGCGGCTGGGTCCGGAGATGAAGCAGGTGGAGACATGGCAAACCGTGGCGGGAAGACGGATCACTCGCGATCATTACACCTGATCGTCATACTGGCGGTCTTCCTGTTTCTCGCCGTAGGCATCGCGCCTCCGGCCGCCGCCACCGAGGCTTCCATTGCGCCCGGCGGAATCCATGTCGAGAAGAAAGACGCCACGTCCGGCAGCACCCTGAGATGGGAATGGCATGCCTCATCCGACGTCGTCTTCTCAATCAGCCGCTCTTTGGACGCCGCAACTATTCTCTATTCATCGGAAGGGACCGCCAACTCCTCCACGCTTTCCATATCGGCAGACGACACATACCTGCTGCTGTGGGAAAACCAAGGAAACGACACGGTGATTCTCGACTTCACGATACAGGTCGACGCTGGGTCAGGCCCGGTATTGATCCTGATATTGGTCGTGATCGTCGTCATCGGCACGTTGGCACTCATCTTCTTCCTCGTCACGAAGAGAGATAGGGCCAGGCGCGCCAAGGGCCCGGAGCCGCCAAAGACCACCGCCGTGCAGCCAGAGGGCGGTTGGCCATACGGCCAGCCGGCAAGCCCTGCTGTTTCGCCCTACCAGAAGCGGCCCTCTACCTATCCGATACCCCTTATCAGTCCCACCTTTGCTGGCGGCACATACTCGTCCGGCGGGACCGTCAACTGCCCTCATTGCGGTGCAATGATTCCAGCGAATTCCAAGTTCTGCGTTTATTGCTTCGGCATGATGCCGTGATCTTGATCGCGTCGGTAACAGGGAGAGATGTGGCTCTCGAAAGATGGAGGGCAATAAAAAGAGGGAGACCTTCTTTTAATATACTAGACAGCCTTATTCCTCATGGCGATACCCATGATGAACGAGGGCAAGGAAGTGAAAGCGGTCGGCTATGTCAGGGTGAGCACGGAGGACCAGGCCAGAGAGGGCTACAGCCTTGAAGCGCAGGAATCCCGGATACGCGATTACGTGCGCTCAAGGGGGTGGGAGCTTGTCGGCATCTACAAGGACGAGGACAAGTCAGCCTACAGCGGCATTGTCCGGCCAGGATACAACGCCATGATCTCGGACATGGACAAGTGGAACGCCCTGGTGTGCCTCAAGATGGATAGGGTTTGGCGGAATCAGCGCAAGTTCCTTGAGATGATGGACATCCTCGATGCAGCCAAGAAGGACTTCGTGAGCATCGACGAGTCGTGGGACACCACCCAGCCCATGGGCAAGTTCGTGAGAGACCTCTTCGCCCGCCTGGCGCAGCTCGAGAGTGAGCAGACGTCCTACCGCGTCAAGGTCGCCTTCGATGAGAAATTCAAGTCAGACCCTACCGCCTGGTTCACTCGTGCGCCTCTGGGCTATACTCTCACGAGGCGGGAAGAGGGCGGCAAGAAGGGCGGGCGGCTTGTAGTCGACGAGACAGAGGCCAAAATCGTGCGCCGGATATTCGACCTGGTGATCGAGGGCGTCCCTCTGCAACGGATGCCCGCCATTTTCCACAAGGAAGGGATACGCGGCAAGGACGGCGGCAAGCTGGAAATGACCTCCCTGGTACAAATCGTCCACAACCCCGTCTATGGCGGTTACGTCTACCGCAATGGCGTACTCAGGCGCAACGGGCACGAGGCGGTTATCCCAATCGAGACCTTCAACCAGGCTCAAGTGGCACTCTACACGAGGACCACGAGACACAGGCGGTATCCCCTGATACTCGGTGCTGAGAGAATCGAGTGCACCATGAAAGCGACGTCAGGCGGAGGCTCGTGCCGAGTCTACATCCCCAAGGTGCGCCCGCCGGAGCTTGATGAGATGGTCATGGCGGAGACGCTCAGGAAGGCACGGAGACGGGCCTAGGACGCTCTCAAGTTGGAGATAGGATGGAAATCCACGTTTCGACCGATGCGCAGCTGGGAGCACTCTATGAGCACTCCGGCGGTGCTTGCCTTCGGTGGCTCGTCGACGAACTCATGAGAGATCGCGCGAGTGCCTGTGGTCAGACTATCGAGGGAACGGAAATCATCCTGCTCTATCACTACCACGGTCATAGGGCGTTCCTGGGAGCTCTCCGCCATGAGACGCTCCACGCGGTCCTCAACCGTCTCGGACTCTTCGAGGAAAGCGAAGCCCTGGACCGTCTCTGCTTCGTGGGCACGTCGAAGATGGGCCGCGCTTGCACAGGGAAGGCCGGCATACCCTGCTGAGTGAGTGAGAGCCCGTGGGGACCGGCGGACGCAATGACGCTCACAGGCCGCGCGTGCGTCGCTGGACCGTGCTCAGGCTGACACCGAGGGCATCCGCGATCTGCCGTTTGTTCAAGCCTGCCTGCCGGAGCACCTTGACCTTCTCGTCAACGTCCAGACGAGGACGGCCAGGGCGCGTCAAGTCAACGGAGGAAGGCGAAACCTCCGGCTTGCGCTTGCGTCTGAAGAGGCCGAGAAATGCTGCGAACGTCATCTATGGAGATAAGTAAGCATCTACGTAGGTCATAAGACTTTTGATTCCACCTACGTAGAATATAGACTTCGAATCCTGTTCATGGAGGGGAATCTGGTTTCGGCGCGAAGCGGCAAAGGGCGGGTCGGCCCGGCGAAGGCTTGGCGAGGGCTGGCTGGGGACTGAGCGGGGACTGAGCGAGGGCTTGGCCGGGGCTGCGCCCAGGCTGGCAAGGGGCTGGACGGGGGTGAGGAGGGGGTGAGGGCTTGACAAGGGGTTTGACACGCTATTGGAACTATGGTTTATCAGCTTGCCACGTGTCACAGCCGGTCATGGTTGACAAACCATTGTGCTAGGCTTTCTGCCTCTCTCTCTCTATTCTCCCGGTATTGCCGGTATGCCGGTATGCACTCCATATGGGTTGTATACCGGGATACCGGATATACCGGCAGGGATACGAGGATGAGAGAGAGAAAGAGCTTGCCGCTTGACCGCGATTGAACGGCGGTCTTGCATCACTCGGCAAGACCTCATCCGACGTTTGACGATCTCGTTCCATTCCCGGTCCGCGATCGGCCTGCAACAAGCTTTCAGTTCAACCACACACTCATACAGAGAAAGGCCATCGAAGTCCAGCTCGAAGAGTGATGGTTCCTCGGTGAACACTTCCCTCTGAGGCTTTCGACCCCTGGGGCGGACGAACCTGACCTGGTGGCCTGAGAGAACGCTCATCTTCCGCTCGAGCTCGGCATTCAACTCTCTCTCGCAACGGTTCGGCCTTCGAGCCTTGAAGCGGTCCGGCCTTCGATCCTCGTCCTCTCTCTTAATCCGCATGATGTAGAACGTCCTTTCTCGCAGGCGTATCCATTTCGGTGGACGTCCCCCTTTCCGTTTCAGTTCAAGGTTCACTTCAAGACCTGGAGCAACCGGGCAATCAGGGGCATGACGTATTGTTAGCATGTTCCGGAAGGCGTATGCCTCCCTCAGATATGTATGTTTGCAGGAGGTTACGAAAACGACCCGATATAAACAAGTCAGCTTGGTTTTGCCGCTTGAACAGATACGGAAGCTCGACAACTTCCGGTTGGCCTTCGAGGACTACTTACCTCGGTGCGACCTCATCGAGACGATCTTCGAGATTGTCCTCGGAGACAAGGCGGTAATGGACCGCGTTACCGCCGCCATTGAAGCTCAGGATGAGGAAACCACAGGCGGCGAGGATGGAGAGTCGGCAGAGGACGAGCCCGAAGGCAACCCGTGCAAGAAAGACTCAGTGGCCTAGGGATTCGACCTAGCCACTGCGGCCACAGAAGGTGCCTTCTATGACAAACGGAACAAAGACGTCCGATGCCTTAACTCCTTCGTCAACGACAGTCTGGTGCGTCCGCTGCACTGCGGAACTCAAGATCTCGGTTTCTCAGCGAACCCCTGAACGGTGCCTCAAGGAGCTTGGCGGATGCGGGAGACCCACAAAGGGCGAGGATGCCACAACGCTCATCGACCTGGGCAGCGATCCGAAAGCGGCAAGGGGGAAGCGGGGGCGGGCCGAGGATTGGTTTCATGTCGTCCTGCCCCAGCTCTACACCGAGGATGGGGAACGACGGTCAGTCTCGGATGTCCTAAAGAGCCTTGACCTGGGGGGCGAAGTGAGAAGCCGAAAGCGGTTCACGAAGGACCGCCTTGACGAGCTCGGCCGCGAGTTCACTCACCCATCTGTTCCCGGGGCTGTCGTGAACGGCCGCGAGGACGCTTGCGCGGCCTTGAGGGAACATCTGGTGTTCTCTCAGCCCTGGCACTACGATATCCTCCAGATGTGGGCGGCGCAACCCTACTTGAAGGACGTCCTCCCTGATGAATGCTGCGCGAATCTCGCTTTCTCCGGCGGGAAGTCATCCGGCAAGACGAAGGCCACGAAGATCGCGGCCATGCTTGCCGGTGGGGAAATGCTGGGTGGCGGGACGCTGTCGGCAATCATCCGCGTATTCGACGAGGGGAAAGTGGTAGGCATCGACGAGCTCGATGCCAATCTGAAACGCATCGAGGACCTGGAGGGCATCATGCGGGCGGGCAACACCTGGAACGCGATCTACAAGACGTCGACGCCGACAAAGGGGCGCGAGTGGAAGCCTCGGGACCTGCATATCGGCGGTCCCAAGGTGTTCAACTTTCGCAAGGACATCGAGGACGCCTTGAAGTCCCGGACCTACGTTATCGAGATGCCCAGGCAGAACGATCCCCGCCTCATCATCAACAACCTCTTTCTCGCGAACCCCACGAAACGAATCACGGAATGGCTCGAGCGCATCTGCGGCGAAGCCGTCAAGAAGTGGACGAAGGCGAAGGTCGAGGACCACATGAAGGACCCCGCTTTTATGGGACGACTCGGCAAGCTACCCGCAGCCCTGGCACGCAACAGGGAGACGGCGGCGATCTTCCTGATGATTGCCGACATACTCGGATGGGACATGGACGACGTGATGCGGGAAGCCGTCAAGGTCCAGGCGGATGAAGAGACGAGCAACGAGGACGTGCGGGAACACCTTGCAGCCATCTACAAGGAACGAGCAAGCCCGGGCACTGACCTGGAGATTCCGCAATCCGAAGTGCTGTCGATGCTCAACCAACGGCTCAAAGACGGCGGCGCATCCTACCGTCTTGGCTCGAAAGCATTCGCGGGAGTCAGGCGGGAGTTCGGATTCCAGGAAGGCGTGAACGTCAAGAAGCTGTGTCGGGAAGGCGGCAAACGCTACCTCATCTTCGATGCGCCGGTCCGCAAGGCCCTCGGAGTCGACCCCGGCAACCAGCAAGTGCTCGGCGGCACTCCCGACCTCTTCGTCGACATCGACAAGCTCAAGAAGATCGCGGAGCACATCGAGAACAAACTCCGGTCGGATAGAGGACGTCCTGACTTGTGGATAGCGATGGACGCGATTTCTGCCTTTCAGCTGCCGCCGGATGCCGAGGCTGAGTTGACAGGGTATACCGTGGCCATGCGCGGGAGGATGGCGGAATGAGGGACGGATCCGTGACCTACTCCGCCAGGCCGTCTCTGTGTGAACGCTGTCATGCGAGAGTGCCCACCGAGCTTGTTGTCGGCAGGGAGGGCGTTGCGCTCTGGGTCTGTACCCCCTGTCGACAAACGGGGAGGATCGTGAGATATCGGAAGGGCATCCGATTCAGGGGGTGGCGGAGGAAATGATGTCCGCCATGGAGAAAACTGGTCGTTTACTCCCTACGAAACGGCTCAGAAGTGCATTCCAGGGCATATCTCCTATGGAGGGACTTCTCAACTCTCTCCATGAGGGGGGATGAGCAATGACCGAAGGAACACCATTCCTGGCAAAGGTAGGCGGCAACGGCAAGGTGACGATCCCCAAGAACGTGCGAGATCTGCATGGCGTCAAGGACGGAGACTATGTTGAGTGCATCTTCGTCAAGGTTGCCTCCGCCGCTTCCCCGCCCGAACCTCAAGTGCCGAAGCCCGCCGAAGCTCCGGCATAGCGCATTGCGGTCTCTCTCATTCTCGGGTTTGACAAACCATTGTGCTATCGGGATGGACGGGTGCTCGAAAAGTCTCTCTCGGTCTCTCTCATTCTCTCCATATAAAAAGGGGAGGGCTAGGTTTGTCAGAAGGGATGGGATGCACTCTAACGTACTAGCCCGATATTCCCCCAGAAACAATTTATTCCAGACTATATAAGTCTTTTGTCAAGGTTCTACGCTACAATCTTGAGAGATTCGGGGACATCGCGGACGAGATCAATGAGCCAGGCGACTGGATTTTCAGGGTCTGTCGATGGCGCTCACCACAGATGTCAGGGAGGCCCTCTTTAGTCCGACGATTCTCTCTTTCCTGCCTGGTCTCGACCGGCAGGGCTCCGCCTGCAAGTGTCGATGCTCCAACGCCTCGGCTCGCCGCTCAGATGATGCCGACCTGCTTGCCGCCATTCACGAACGCGTCGAGCGCCTTGTCCAAGTCCTCGCGCTTCAAGCCGGCGTTCACCATGGTCCTGATCCGAGCCTTGTCCCTCGCGACCATGGGGAACACAATCGGGAGCGCGAACACGCCCGCCTCCCATAGCTTCTCGCTGAGAGCCTTCGCCTTGTGGCTCTCGCCGCACATCACAGGGGTGATCGGCGTGACGCTGTTGCCGATGTCGAAGCCCGCCGATCTCAGCTGCTTCTTCCAGTACTTCGTGTTGCTCCACAGCTTCTTCACGTGGCGGGGCTCCGTCTCGAGGACGTCTATCGCTGCGATGCACGCTGCCGTGGTGGCTGGCGGGTGTGAGCCGCTCAGCAGCCACGATCTGCTCTTGTTCAGTGCGAAGCTCCTCAGGTCGTCGCTTCCCGCGACGTAGCCGCCGACGACACCAAACGCCTTGGAGAAAGTGCCCATCTCAACCGTTATCTTGCCCTCGATGTGGAAGTGGCTGCCGCAGCCGCGTCCGCCCTCACCTAGCACGCCTTCGCCGTGCGCGTCATCGATGTAGGTCATCGCGCCGACCTCGTTGGTCAGCTTCACAATCTGGTCGGCCGGGGCGACGTCGCCGTCCATGCTGAAAACGCCATCGCTTATGACGAGGATGCGGCGGTACTTCTTGTCCGCCTCTTTGAGGACCCTCTCCAGGTCGGCCATGTCACAATGCTTGTAGATGCCCCTCTCGGCCTTCGTCAACCTGACGCCGTCGATGATGCTGCCGTGGTTGAGCTCGTCGGAGATTATGATGTCACCCTCTCCCGCCAGCTGCGGGATGAGGCCCTGGTTCGCGGCGAAGCCGCTCATGTAGTACAGCGCCGCCTCGGTTTTCTTGAACTTCGCGATGCGCTTCTCAAGCTCGATGTGCAGGTCCATGTTCCCCGCAATCGGCCTCACCGAGCCGCTTCCGGCGCCGTGCGTCTTGACCGCTTCCTTCGCCGCCCTCTTGATCTTGGGGTGGTTGCTCAGGTTGAGGTAGTTATTGGAGCACAGCATGATGACCTCTTTGCCGTCCACAATCGAGTGCGGCGCCGATGGCCCCTGCAGTGTCCTCAGCTTCCAGTCAAATCCCTTCTGCACCAGATCGTCGTATTCAGCCTTTAGGAATCCCGTTGCGTCTCTCTGCATTCTTTCTCCTCCTCACTCCATCGGGAACGCGACCTTGCCGCAGTTCCCAGACCTCATGACTTCCATCGCCTCGACGTAGTCGTCGAGCTTGAAGCTGTGCGTTAGAATCGGCTTGAGGTTGAGCCCGCTCTTGAGCAGGCCGCCCATGCGCTGCCACGTCTGGAACATGCGCCGCCCGTGGATGCCGAACACCCTCAGGCCCTTGGTCACCAATTCGTTGATGTCAAATGTCAGAGGACCCGGGTAGATGCCCAGGATGTGCACGCCGCCAGACGGCATCGTGGCCTTGAACGCCTGGATCAGCGCGTCGTGGTTGCCGCTGAACTCGAGGCTCTCCTGCACTCCCTCGCCGCCCGTGTCGTCGAGAATGGTCTGGACAGGGTCCTCGCCAGACTTCAGGATCATGTCGGCCCCAAGCTTACGCGCGAGGTCCATCCTGTACTGGTTCTTCCTGCCGACCGCGTAGACCTTGGAGGCGCCTATGTGCTTGCAGATCGCCACGGCCATCAAGCCAATCGGACCAAGTCCGAAAACCGCTACCTTCTTCCCGACGACGTCGCCGCTGTCAACTGTGTAGACCGCGTTGCCCAGCGGGTCCTGTATCGTCGCGTATTCCAGGGGCAGGTCCGGGTCGTTCTTGAGGACGTTCTTCGCGGGAATCGCCATGTACTCGGCGAACGCGCCTGGGCGGTCGATTCCAAGGATGCTGACTGTCCTGCAGACGTGAGCGTTGCCGCTCCTGCACTGGTAGCAGTATCCGCAGGCTATGTGGCCTTCTGCAGAGACATAGTCGCCCTTCCTGAACTCGGTGACGGCGGAGCCGACTGCTTCGACCTCTCCGGCGAACTCGTGACCCTGAATCAAGGGCGTCTTGATCCTCTTCTGCGACCACGCGTCCCAGTCATATATGTGGACGTCGGTGCCGCAAATCGAGGATATTCGCGTCCTCATCAGAATCTCGTCAGGAAGGGGGTTCGGGATCGGCACCTTCTTGACGACCGTGCTCTTCGGCGCAGACTTCTCTTTGACGGCTGCCTTCATCATCTTATCGGCCATGCCAGTCCTCCTCGGAGTGGTGAAAGGAGGGAAACTCAAGTTCTACTTAAACCTGTAGGGGATGCATCCTCATCGTTCTATAGCCGACTATTACCCGTAGATACTCTTTCTTGGCGAACTCCGAGTCGAGCTTCACATCGCCCGTGTCCACGCGGAGGGTCGGCGTCACCTGAAGCTTCGATGGCGTCGCGAATACAATGATATTGGAAATCCCGATCCTTCGCACCACCTTCGGGCTCAGCTGCAGGTTGCCCCGCCCCAGGATGAAGCCCTGAGCACCGATCGGGCTCACGGCGAGATAGGCGGGTTCATGCTTGTCGAGAAGCCCGAGCAAGCTCCGCTCGTCGAGATCCTTTCCTACCTGCTTGCCATCGACGACCGCGTCTATTCCCAAGAGCGTCTTGTCGACCTTGAGGCTCTTGCTGATTCTGGAAATCGTTGAACCTGGGCCCAGTATGAAAAGCGCCTTAGGCTCCTTCTCGATCAGTTCAGAGAGGTACTCCCCCATCTCGTCTTTGATCGCCTCATCAGCAACTTCCGCGACCATCATCTTGCCCGCCTGAACGAGGTTCGGCTCCTGCAATGTCGTGGCGGTGCCGAAGAGGCGGACGACCCATTTACCTTTCCGATACTTCTCCTCGTCGAGGTCGAGAATCTCCGCTTCTCCCGGTCCGATGCGACCGTTGATGAAACCCTGGAGCAGGAAAGCGACATTCTCCGGCCGCGTGCAGAAGACACCGGAGTGCATCTTCACTCCTGCCGGGATGCCTACCACAGGGACGTTCTTACCGACCACCTTCACGATATCTCTTGCGGTTCCGTCCCCGCCGCAGAAGAGAATCACATCCACTCCCCTCTCCGCAAATGCCTTCGCGGCGGCCTCCGTGTCTTTCGCCGAGGTGTGCTTTGGCGGGCGGTGAACAATCTCGATGCCGCTCTGAGTAACTCCCGCTCGGAGCAACTCCGATTCCCCCATGACTCCCGAGCATGAGAGGAATTGCACATCCTTCACCGAGCTGCCGAGCTGCGAGACGAGCTTGGTCAGAGCTTCTTTCGCGCGGTCAGGAGAAACCGACTTGGCTCCCCGACGCCGCGCTTCCTCCTCGACGTTGTCTGAACCCTTCAGCCCGACTCTCCCGCCAATCCCGGCTATCGGGTTCACCAGGAAACCTATGCGCATCAAGCCGACTATGTGTGGGCGGTATTTCAAAATGCCCATCGAGGGGCGATGTGATCGTCAATGCTCGATGCCCGCCAGCTTCCTCGCTAGCTCCTTCTTGCGCTCGATCTCGGAAAGTTGTCTGATCGTCATCTGAGCGGCCGCGGGAGAACCGCCGCCGTGCAGGCATAATGCCCCGAGCCGCCCGGGCCCGGCCACCATGCTCTCAACGAGCTTTGCCACACGGAGCTTCTTTTCTGCAGTCACTCCGTGAGTCCCCCGGTAGTACTTCTCAACGAGCGGACCAATCTTCGGACTCTTCAGGTCGAGCTCTGAAGGCATCGCGGAGATCATCCCGCCGCCGATATCCTCGGCGAGCCTCTGCACCTCATATGGAAGGCGGGTGACGCTGGTCTTCGTGACGTTCGCGAGAAGCTGATCGGGGAACCATGCGCCCGATGGAGATGCCTTTCCCTCGTACGCTGCGCCGATTGCCTGCGCATATAATGCCTCAGAGAGATAGGTCATCTCGGTCAGCCGGTCCTGCATCTGCCTCGACAAACCGTTGTATTCCGCGAGGAGTGCGGCGGCTCCGGTGAGCACATCACCGCATCCCGCCAAGCATCCGCCGAGCACCATGCGGTGCAGCAGGACGAACCTCGAGACGACCTCTGCGGCGTAGTCGTTCTCGCCGCACATGAAGACGCGCTCCTTCGGGACGAAAACGTCGTTGAAAATGACAAGCGCCTCTGAAGATCCGAAGCGGACATTGCCCTTGTCGAAGCTGTCCTTGAGCTTCGCCTCCCCGCCAGGCTGGGCGTTGACCACCTGGACCACACCCTCCGAGTTGAGCGGCACCGCAAAGGCGACAGCGTGGTCTCTCTCGTCCTCGGAGAAACCGGTTCCCGGCTGCACGATGATCTCGTGTGAGCCCACAGCACCGCCGATCATCGACTTGGCACCGCGGACGACGATTCCCTTCCTGTCCTCCTCGACTACGCGCAGGTAAACATCTTTGTCGGGCTGCTGCCTCGGTTTCAGCGCGCGGTTCCCTTTCGGGTCTGTCAGCGCGCCCGCGCACGCGAGGTCCTTGCCCTGCACCATCGAAGCGTACTTCGCCAGTCTCTTATGATAGTCAGTCCCGAGACGGGAGTCCATCTCATAGGTGGTGTGCCAGAGGGCGTTCAACGCATCCCAGCCGCAGCACCTGCTTCCAGTACACACCCCGGTCTTCTGGCAGACGAGGCGGGCAACCCGCACGCGGTTGACCAAATCCTCGCGCGATCGGTGTATCGAGCAATAAACGTTGAACCTCCCGCTGCCCTCACCCCTCGTGAGCATCTCCGCATTCCTCTCGTCTCTCGAGAGGTCGTAGATCTGGCTGATGCCCTCGAGCGCGAGGCGGGTGAAACCGTTCTTCGTCACATCGGGGATGCGCTTGCCGAGCATGTACGCCTCGGTCTTCATCTTCCCAATGCTCTCGATGTATTGCTCCTTTGACTTCAGCGTCATGCCTGCACCTCAGAGTAGGTCGTTCGAGATGACCAGCCTCTGTATTTCCGACGTCCCCTCATAAATCTCTGTTATTTTCGCATCCCTATAGTACCGCTCAAGAGGCAGATCGGTCATGTATCCATAGCCGCCGTGGATCTGCAGCGCCTTGCGAGCTGCTTCCACCGCGGTCGACGCCGCGAACAGTTTCGCCATCGCAGCCTCCTTCGTGTGCCGCTTTCCGATGTCCGTGATCCGCGCGGCCTTATGGGTCAGAAGTCTGGCGGCTTCGATGTCTGTGGCCATGTCCGCGATCATCCATCTGAGGGCTTGCTGGTCCGCGATCGGCCTGCCGAACTGCACCCTGGTCTTCGAGTACTGTATCGCAGCGTCGAGCGATGCCTGGGCGATGCCGCAAGCCTGGGCGGCGATGCTGATACGACCGCAATCGAGCGCCTCCATCGCAATCTTGAACCCGTCCCCTGCCCGGCCGAGCATGCTCTCGGCAGGAACGCGCACGTCGTCGAAGATGACCTCGGACGCGAGCGAGGACCTGATGCCCATCTTGTCGAAGATCTTGCCAATCTTCACGCCTGGCATGTCCCGCTCGACTACGAAGCACGAGATTCCCCGGTGGGCCATCGACCTGTCCGTCATGGCGAAAACGAGATACGTGCTCGCGAGCGGCGCATTCATGATGAAGTATTTGCGGCCCTTGATGATGTAATGGTCTCCCTTCAATGTCGCCTTGGATTCCATGGAGGCAACGTCGCTTCCCGCAACGGGCTCGGTTAGACAGAAGGAACCGAACTGTCTGCCCTGGGCCAGAGGCCTGAGGTAATGCATCTTCTGCTGTTCGTTCCCGAACCAGAGGAGAGGCTGACTCACGAGCGAGGTATGCACCGCCAGGGTCACGCCAAAAGCCGCGGAGCCTTTCGATATCTCCTCGACCGCGAGCACATAGCTGACGACGTCGTGCCCGCCGCCGCCGTACTTGCGGGGAATCGGGATGCCTGTGAGGCCTGCCTTGGCAAGCTCCCGCCACGCGTCCATGGGGAACTTGTTCGTCTTGTCCCACTTGTCCGCCTTGGGCAGGACATGCTCCTCGACGAACCTCCTCGCTTTCCTCTTGACCTGCTCCTGGTTCTTGCTTGGCGAGAAATCCATTGTGATCGCCTGTCTCTCTCCGGACCGACCGGTAAGAACGTTGGCGGTGTATAGTCGTTGTGGGCGAGGCGGCGTTGTCAAATTCTTAGGGATGAAATGCCCGGGAAAGAAGGCTAACGGCATCTGGCTTATGGGGAAGACAAGACACGACAGGTCCGCTCCGCAGCCAGATATCCCTAACTTCTTGACAACCTCGGGCAAGGCCATGTGTCCGGGTCGAATTCCACTCAGTAAGCCACTCTGTGCTACCCGCGGTGATAATCATGGCCGATAGGCACGACAAGTCCCTTAATGCCAACTGACGCGAATACTATCTGATACGTTACTCAGAAAACAAGGCGAGCTTGATGAGGACTGCAGGAGGATACTCCTCCTCGCCATGAAGTCCCCCAAGACGCCGCCGCAGATCAGCAAATTGACCGACATCCCGATAACGAGATGCTGGGAGAAGGTCCGCTACCTGGAATCACTCGGCTTGATCAGGCCCGTCCTCGCGTTCGTGAACAACAAGGGAAAGGCAGTAAGGTACTACGAGACCTCCATCCACACGGAACGCCTCGAGGAGAGGGGATTGGAGAATCTCGTGACCTCCCCCTCCATGTTCTGAACCGCCCCGCGAACGCACCTAGTGTAGCGTATCATAATTCGATACGCTTATAATCCGGGGATTCTTTCCGGTCGTCATGCGAGTGGCACCGACCATCACGATTCCCGAGACCGACCGCGAAACGCTGCAGAAGTGGAGCCGGGGCCGGGCGGTCCCGGCCCGGCTGGTGGAACGGGCGCGCATCGTTCTCTCGGCAGGCGAAGGCAAGCAGAACGTCGAGAT
>Ga0315277_10001336_pt1 | contig 36150 bp, 26 predicted proteins | sample YL17G05_15_MG_FD_203695 | JGI IMG/M metagenome (GOLD analysis project Ga0315277, IMG submission 203695) | Sediment microbial communities from Yellowstone Lake, YNP, Wyoming, USA - YL17G05_15 | ecosystem: Environmental > Aquatic > Freshwater > Lake > Sediment | place: USA: Wyoming | collected...
AAAAAATGGGGCTTAGTGGAGTCGAACCACCGACCTCTTCCTTATCAGGGAAGCGCTCTAACCGGCTGAGCTAAAGCCCCAAGGAACACTGAAATTTATCATGTGACCCGTTTCATGTCAAGGTGGAAAGAATGTGTCATTTCCGGGGAAGGGCGAAGCATTTGGAAGACCAAATGCTTCGCCCCTACAGTTATCGTACGCAATTGTTATCCTTTAAGATCAATCCCTCACCTCATATCCGCTGCCCCTCAACAACAGCACCGCCAAAATCGGGCCGCCGATAAGTGCGGTCAACACTCCAACGGGAAGTATCTGGTTCGGCAGTATCACTCTCGCCAAGGCATCGGCAAGGCACAGGAACGCCGCTCCCCCAAGCATTGAGGCGGGCAACAGGAAGCCATGACGCCCTCCGAAAGCCAATCTCAGGACATGGGGTATCACGAGCCCCACGAAACCTATCGGCCCGCATACCGCCACGCACATACCGACCATTATCGATGTGACGATAAACACCCAGCGTATGAACCGCTCGACATCTAATCCCATGGAATGAGCGGTGACTTCCCCGAACGCCAAAATGTCGAAACAACGGTGCGCTGAAAGCAGCAGGGCTAAGCATATAACCACGATCGGCACCGTTACATAAAGAACGCTGCTGCCCACGATGGTAAGGCCGCCCATCATCCAGCGTATCATCACGAAAACCTGCGTGAAATCCGAAATATAATTCAACAGTAGGATTACGGAAGCGAAGGTGAAGTTTATCACCACCCCGGCAAGGATCAACGAATATGAACTGAGCTTCCCCCTGTTTTTTGCGAGCCCATAAACCAAAGCCACAGTAAGAAGCCCCCCGGCAAATGCCCCGAGTGGGACAAAAACCAAATGGTACCAGCTCGGTGTAATCACATTGAACCGCGTTCTCAGTATCAGATTTTGGACGAATATAACCACATACGCCCCAAGGCTCGCGCCACCCGCGACACCGAGCGTATAGGGAGTCGCGAGCGGGTTGCGAAGTGTCCCCTGGAACGCCGCCCCTGCAACGGCGAGTGCCGCCCCGACGAATATGCCCAGGATGACGCGCGGTATGCGCAACTGCATCAGCACCGGGCCACGCAGGGACTCGTTCGACAAAAGGTCCCTTACGGAAACAGGCCCTGCCAAAAGCCCTGCTGCGATTGCTATGATCAGCAATATCCCCAAACCGGCAAGGGCATACCATTGCATCTGCTTCAACTCCCGCCCCCTTCAATCCCTGCGCCCAACGGGATGAAAAAACTGCCGCCGACTATTTTCAATTTCGTTTCATAAGCGCTTTCTAAGATGCCCAAATTGACAACTTCGCCGGGCAAGCCTCGCGCGAATATCTTCCCGGCCTTCAGAAGAAAGACCATGTCGGCATAACGCGATGCCAAGTTCACATCGTGAGTTATCGCCGTTACATTGTAGCCTTCCTTCTCAACAAGCCGTCGCAGCAAATCGAATATCAGCGGCTGGTATTTCAAATCGAGGTTGGCGGTGGGCTCGTCCAGCACAAGGTTCCCGGCTCCCTGGGCCAATACACGGGCAATCATCACCCGTTGCTTCTCCCCGCCCGAAATATTGTCGACCCTTTTCTCAATGAGTTCCCTTACGCCTGTCAACTCTATCGCCCATTCGACGACATCCTTATCTTCCTTGCTGGGATACACACCACCGGCTAATTGGCAGAAGCGGCCAAGCTCGACGGCCTCGCGTACAGTCAATGGGGCCGATATCGGATTTTCCTGGGGTACAAACGCAACGCGGCGCGCGGTTTCCAATACCGTGAGATGCCGGATATCATCGCCATTGAGTTTGACCGTCCCGTTATAATTCCTTAGATAGCCTATAGCAATTCGCGCCAATGTTGATTTGCCGCTGCCGTTCGGGCCGATGATGATATTCAACCTGCCTGGACCGAATACCGCCGACAGGCCATCGATGACAAGGGGGCCGCTTTTTATATATGAAAAAGAAAGATTTTCCACCTCAATAATCATCGATTTTGGATTATGCATTTCCACAGCATTGCTCATGGTTTTGTAATTAGTGTAACAATATCACAAAAACGGGAGTGCATCTTTGTTGATTTTCAGACAGCCAATTAGGAGGCCCCCCCTTTCGTCCCCCCCGCTTCGCGGGGGGGATATGAAGAAGGGACCTGCCATTACCAACCTCTCTCGCGATGCAGATAAGTGTGGGGGCTACTGTTTCTCCCTCCTGCAAAGGGGGGATAATAATCCCGTGAGGTGGCGTTATCTCCCCCCCGCCTGCGGGGGGGACTAAAGGGGGGGGTCATCTCATTCCTCGAATGCTTCGGGATGCAACCGTCGCGCGAGATAATCCAGCGAATCGACCAACCTTGGCCCCGGTACCTGGTTGAAATCATTGTAGCAGAAATATACCCGCAGCCCGCGCATCGGCTCCAAATCCTTCAGGACCGTATATGGATCGCCTGCATCCTGGGTAGCATCGAAGATGACTTCCGGCCTGCGCTCTATGAACGCCTCCAGGTTCACTTGCGGATACCCGATGCCGACATCGGCGAAGACATTGTTGCCCCCCGCCATAACCAAAAGCTCATTGATGAAATTATCCTTCCCGGCGACATATATATCCTGCAATGTACCGCGGCTATGCTCGAACACAAAGGCGACGCGGCGTTTCCCAAGGCCGGCGACTTTGATGCGAATCGCGCTCATACGGCTTTCCATATCGGCCCTTAGCGATGCGGCTTCCTTCTGCCTGCCGAGCAATTCGCCGATGGATGTGATGGACGCGAAAACATCCTCCAGCGTATCATTCGCCACCACAAATGTATTCAATCCCAACTCTTGCAATTCAACGGCACTTTGCTGCTGGGATCTCAGGACGATGACGACATCGGGCGCCAGACTAAGCATGGTTTCATAGTTGGGGTCCAACACCCCGCCGACCTTCGTTATCTTAGCGGCTTCAGGTGGGAAATTGCAGAATGTCGTCACGCCCGCAAGCCGGTCACCTGCTCCGAGGGCGAATATTATTTCGGTTATATTAGGGGAAAGGCTGATGATGCGAAGATTCTCTCTCTGCACTTCCGTATCAGCCGGCCTTTGTTTGTATTCATTGTCACCCGGGTCATGATTTTTACAATAGATGGAAGTACCGGAAAGAATAAGAAGAAAAATACAGTAGCAAAATACTGTGGAAGCCCGTCTCAGCCAATCTGTCATACCCCCAACCCCTCCCTGACGAAGCGGCTAAGGGCGGCTATACGTTTTATGAAAGCCGGCATGTCCCGGAGGAAAAGCATATTCGGGCCGTCGGAAAGGGCTTTATCGGGATTAGGATGAGTCTCAAGAAAAAGGCCGTCTATTCCGCACGCAACCGCCGCGCGCGCCAACGGCTCCACGAATTCGCGCTGTCCGCCCGATGCGTGGCCCAACCCACCGGGAAGCTGCACGGCATGCGTACAATCGAAGACAACCGGTACGCCGAAGGAATGTAAGATTGGGAATGCCTTCATATCGACAACAAGATTGTTGTAGCCGAAGCTGCTTCCCCTCTCGCATATGGCGATGTTCATATTTCCGGCTTTGTGTGCTTTCGCGATGATATTCTCCGCATCCCATGGAGCGATAAACTGCCCCTTCTTGATATTCACGGCCTTGCCGAACTTCGCCGCGGCAATTATCAAATCGGTCTGCCGGCAGAGGAATGCCGGAGTTTGCAGAACGTCGACCACCGGGCCGGAAATCTCCGCTTCCTCCGGCGAATGGACATCGGTCAGCACCGGTACACCGGTTCCTTCGCGAACCTTGGCTAAAATATCGAGGCCCTGCTGTTGCCCAAGGCCGCGAAATGACGCCACGGACGAACGGTTCGCCTTGTCGTAGGAAGCCTTGAAAATATATGGCAGCTTGTTCTCGCGGCAGATATCACGCACTTCCGCCGCAACGCGCAGGCATAGCTCCTCGCTCTCGACGACGCACGGGCCTGCGATAATCACAAGCGGAAACCCGGGCCCCATCCGGTGGCCGCCGAAATTTATCGGTTTCACATCAGCCATTAGAATGACCTGAGAACTCTGAAATTAAATGCATCGTCGCTATAGTCCAGCGCGTCGTTGCCGCCGTCGTTGTAATCAAGACGCTGGTAAGAGCCCTCAATGCTATAGTATGGGGTAAGCCTCCAGCTTATCGCGAGTCTCCCGTTAAGCCTGTCGGAGTTTCCTGAGACGGCGTCACCGGCAAGCTTGATTACACCGACGCTGCAGGCAAAGAGCAAGCGGTTGTTATCGAACGGGTAAGAGAAGTTGATGTCATAGCGCGTGCTGTCGCGTCCTGCCTGGCCGTTTAATTCGCGTTCCTGCTTGCCCAATCCGACGCTCAAGCCCAAGCCGGATGCGAACCGCATGCTCCAGAAGAGTGATGTATCCTTGGAATCCGAACCGCTGGTTGTATGGACAGCGTCATCGGATGACCTATCGGTGTATGAGACCCTCAATTGATGCGATGCCCCTATGAAATCACCTCTGACGAAGCCTGAAAAGGTCGTTGAATCAGAGGAAATGTCATACGCCCCATTCTCCTCAGGGGCAAGGTCATTCGCTTTGCCGAAGCGGCGGTAGTTGAAATCGAATCCGCCCGGGAAACTTTTTGGCCTGAATGTCAATCTCCCTGTTGACATCTCAGTCCAGCGTGGGTTGGGGGAAGCCATATCGAGGTTGTCGCGGAATTTTTCATAACCGATATTACCCGTTACAATTCCGGCGAACGAAAACCTGTCGTCAACTTTCAAGCCGCGCACATCGGTACGCACCGAGTTAAGGCCGAACGAATCGAATGTGGGTTCGACATCGCGGTACGCAACGCTCAGCTTATTGTCGCCGGTTTCATAATTCAACGAGAGCCGCTTGGCTTCGCCGGTTTGTGAGACGGTCATATCCTCCGGCCTGTTTCTCGCGACAGCATATTCTCCATTGACTTTAAAATTCTTGCCCAATTCATAACCCGCGTCGAAACTCATCACCCTGTTTTCGTCACCGGGGAAGCTATAATCCGGGCCATAATTGGATTCGTTGCCACCCAAAAGGGTCACGCCAGCTCTTAGCGGCTGGCCATCCTTTGTCCCGACCCTGAAAGTGTATACGTCAAGCCCCGGGGTACCTTTATCGAGCAATCCGCCCAATGGGTCAAGCCTTGCCGGAACGCTCCTTAGCGCCTGCCCCCAAGCGCCTTCGAACTTGGCGTCGCCCATAAGGTCAGACCAGGATAATCCCTGCAGACGCCGTCCCGAGATGGTGAAGTCCGAGAATTTCGGGAATGTCTCGCCGAGCATAACGGCAAGGTTTTCCTGTTTGATTGCAACCTTGAAACGGTCATAAATCTGCGTATATCGCCCCTGCGTGGAATCAAGCAGCATATTAATATCTATACCCCACTTATCAGTGGCGATATTCGATGCCCACTGCGACAGCGCTTCGCCGGGGTCGCGTATCAGGATATCTTTGCCCAGCCCTTTAAGGCTGTTCAAATTGGTGTCAAGGACGAGTTCCCCGCCAAGTGCAAGTATGGCATCCTCTATATTCTTTTCCCCCGAGATGAATTTATCCAGGTCCTTAAGCACTCCGCCGAAGCCGAGCTTGCCCAATGTTTCCTCAAGCCCCGACTTGACGCCCACGATCTGGATAAGGTGCTTGCCGACATCGAAATCCTTCCCCGGCAGGAAGGTGAGTATGCCTTCCTTGGATAAGAACTTGGCGCCCATATCCTTGCCGTCAACCAGCATCTTGAACTGGTCAAACTTTCCAAGCAGCTCCTTGGGAAGTTCGGCAACGAGGAAGAAATCATCGAGCTTGACGATTTCCCCGTCCTTGATATTGAATTTGATATCAGGGAAACCCTCAGCGGCATACGCACCGGGTGACCCGATTATCATAAAAACCAGGATTCCTGTGAAGAAAATAAGGACGCTTAAGCGAGCCATTCCCTTCTCCTTGACGAATGAGATGAGTACTTTTTATGCTCCATTGCCGGACAATTCTCCACTTATTCCGGGCATAATCTGTTTTTCACGGTCCAAAATATTTTGCAGAAATACTATATATTCGACCTTATATCTCAAGTCCGCTATGCGGGATGCTAAAGAGAAATTCACCATCTCTTCGATTTCGCTGACTGTATCAATCAAATTCTTCGAACACCGTTCCGAAGCTCGAATCAATAACTCCTCTCTTGCAATGTAATCCTCCATGCAAACATCAATGTCTTTCTTTCTGCGCTCCATAAAATTTTTCAAAAGCAGAGCTTCACTCCCACCACGCACATATATCCTCATCTCTCCCCCGGCAAGCTGGAGAGCCAGCCAGCCGGTATCGTTCGGTCTATCTATTACAGTAATCCCCTTGTGGATTATGTTCTCCCTGAAATAATCCTCTATTTTTTTCCTTGCCAAACCGATATCTTGTACGGCCTTTTCGCGCGCATAATCCAGGGAATCAGTTTCGCCAAATATACCCAGGTACTTTCTCAAAGATGCTATATATCCTGATGAAGCCTCGCTACGGGCTGCAACAGTCTGCATCAACGACGAGACATCAACCTCCCCGCCATTGATGCCCTTGAGCAAAAAGGGCTTATTTCCACCTCTAATGAATCACGAATATTACCGAGGTCCGCATTCAATTCGTCGGACTCATGAACGATATTGGCCATTGCGTTAGTGGCTATTTCGTTGGCATTTTCAGAAGTAGCCAATACTTCATTGTGTTTCGCTTCAGCTTTAGCTGACTCATCGGCTACCCGGTCCAAATCCTTCTGCAACTCTGAAAAGGCCATTATGTTCCGCGAAACGAACGATTCAAATGAGCTCTTGTCATTAGTGAAAAATCCAAGGTGGCCCGGAAAAGGTTCTACGAGGAACCAACTCCCGGCAGAAGGTTTTGTGAGGGAAGCCTTACCGGTAAGCATATACGGTTCAATCAGTTCATAAGCCTTCTTCAAGATGTCATTGGATTCCCATGTGAGTCTTTCAAAAGCTAAATTGGCTTCCGTATCAGCTATAGTAAGACCAACAGCTGAAGCGGCAAGGGGCTTGAATTCATCTATTGCCTTAGCAACCGTATCAATCCTGCCCTGCAACTTCGCCACGGCTTCCGGGCTGGTGTCGATGGATGCCTGCGCACCCATGCCACCAACTCTCATCACGGCATAGGCGGACTGCCCGCCTGCTTCCGCAATTACTGAGAAATATCCCTCGCTGATTGGTGTTACATAAGCATATTCGTTGCGCCCGATAACAACCGCCGCTGAGCCGGGAATGACGTGCCAAGTTACATCGGCGAAACCCGGCCCGGCTAATTCAAGGATCGCGGAGAATTCATATTCCTTCTCAACCTCCGCATCGACATATTCGGGCTCAACCTTGATGCTAAGTACTTCCGGCTCTCCACCCGCGGCGGTGACATCGATGAATTTGAAATAGAATACCTCCGACTGTATAACCTCCGGCTCGCGACCGGATATCCGGGCATCGTAGCCGGGGATGTCCTTGGCTTCCACATACCATGCGTATGTATGCCCCGCTACAAGCGGCTCGGCTCCCAACGGGTAGTAGAGGCGCATATCGCTCAGGTCGCGCTCTTCATAGGCAGGTCTCGTGAAATTCACCGCTCCGGTAATCTCATCGGCACCTGTGACATCAAACAAATGGAAATCGAAAAACCGAGCGGATGACGACCACTCGAAAAGCGGCGTATTCTCGACAATCTCTTCCGCATCGGCGGCTTCCGAGCTGCCCGGCGCTATAAGGTCAACCTCAAGTTCCTGGCGCGAAAGCTCGGGGTAGAGAATTTCCTCGGCGCTCTCCTGAACCGCAATTGTATAACGCGTCGCTTCCTGGATATCAAGATTAGGCGCGTCAAAGGTTATTATCCCCTCATACTCTCCCGATGGGAGTCCCGGCGGAATGGCCACCCGCAAAACCGCCATCTGATATATGCCGGGTGTCAGCGATGGCGTCATTGTGGGTAGCAAGTCGATATTACTCAGGCCTATAACTTCGCCGCTCGCTTCATCCTTGGCTTCAGACGCATACAAGTAAAATGGCCCCGCAACCGGGTTCGGCTTGTTGGAATCTATACCAACCAGGAAATCGGTCTGGCCCTGTTGGCCGCTATAGCCCGTTACAACAGGGTTGCCTTCAAGGTACAAATTATATTCGACAATAAATTCAAGCACCTCAAAGGCACCGGGGAGGACTACTTGCGGTATTCCGGGGAAGTCAGCCGCAAGGTCGTACATACCGGGCGCAGCGTCTTCGGGAATATTCAGCGTGAGCTGATATGTCTGCGGACTGATATATGTAGCATTGGCAATATCCGGTCCGCCTGCCGGGAGGAAAGAGAATTGACCCGCGGCGGGCATATTTACCCCTGAAAGAGTTACCGAAATATTTGTCTCCCCCTGGTAGGCGTTGTCCGGGAACAAAGAAGTAAGCTGCGGCAGGGGTTTCTCAAGGACCTCAAAAGCACTATCAAGGACTATCTGCGGTATTCCCGGGAATGTCCCCCCAAGGTCGTACATGCCGGGCGTGGCATCCTGCGGGATGTTCAATGTAAGCTGATATGTCTGCGCGTTAACAAATGCGGCATTAGTAACTTCCGGCCCGCCTGCCGGCTGGAAGGAGAATTGGCCGCTGCTCAGCATATTTTCACCGGAGAGGGTTACCAGTACATTCGTATCACCCTGATAAGCGTTATCCGGGAGCAGCGAAATGAGCTGCGGCAGGGGTTTCTCAAGGACCTCAAAAGCACTATCAAGGACTATCTGCGGTATCCCCGGGAATGTCGCCCCGAGGTCGTACATGCCGGGCGTGGCGTCCCCTGGAACGTTCAAGGTAAGCTGATATGTCTGCGCATTAATAAATGCGGCATTGGTTATTTCCGGCCCTCCTGCCGGGAGGAATACAAATTGGCCGCTGCTTACCATATTTTCACCGGAGAGGGTTACCGATACATTCGTATCACCCTGATAAGCGTTATCCGGGAGCAGGGAAATAAGCTGCGGCAGCGGTTTCTCAAGGACTTCAAAGGCGCCTTCGAGGATTGCTTGGACTTGACCTGGGAAATCGCCCACAAGGTCATACCAGCCGAGCGATGCTGTCTCCGGGATATTTATTGTAATTTGGTATGTCTGCGCATTCACATATACCGAGTTGACAACTTCCGGGCCGCCTGACTGCAGGAATGAAAAAACTCCGCCATCAGGCAGCTCTGTACCGGATACGGTTGCCACGATACCCATATCCCCCTGGTAGCCATTATTGGGTAGCATGGAATCAAGGTTCGGGAAAAGGGCATCGAGCACCTCGAAGCTATCCGGCAACGTATCCGCCAAACCAGGCGAATTTTCAACGGTGATGGAGCATAGGCCGACCGGTGCATAAGGGTCGATGGTTATGTTTGCCACGATGAGGATCTCGCTCTGATAATCAACCTGGTTTACGTATATCAGCAGGTTACTGAAAGATACCGTGGCGCTCTTTTCAAAATACTGCCCATAGATATTTACATCAAGCGTCGCACCCTGAAAGCCTTGATTGGGTTCCAAGCTTTCAATCACCGGTGGAATCTGGGCATTGACCGGTACCGTCGCCAATAACAGAAACAGGATTATCGGCATCATTAGAGAAGTTGCTCGCCAATGCAGAAATCGTTTCATGAGGTCCTCCCCATGGATTTAATAGGTTCTGATAAAATTTGAGAAATTCTAACATAACAAGGGTAGAGTTTGAAACTAATACGAAAAAATCTCAATCCCTCATCCCGCCTATGAAAAATTTCCCTTCTGCTTCCACCCTCACATCACCTTCCGGCCCCTTCGCCACTGCCGCCGTTTCAATTATCCTGCGCCCGACCTTGACCACTTGCCCCTCGAATACTATTTCCTCGCCAACCACAACAGGTTTCTTAAACCGGATTTTCATCTCGGTCGTAATCGGCATAAGGCCAAGAGCCATAATTGCATACGCCATGGAATCATCGAGCACAGCGCCAAGTATGCCCCCATGCACCACGCCGTCGTAACCCTGATGCCGGGCTTCGAAAATGTGCTTTGCGAAGCTTCTGCCGCCGGGGATACGCTCGAATTTAATCTGTAAACCCTCGATATTCTTCCCCCCGCAGACAAAACATCCTTCTTCTTCATAAAGAAAACTCAAATCAGGCTCCTTTTTCTTTCAACCTGAAACGCGCGGCAGTTTTTTGTATCAACTCATCTATCGAGGGGTTCGCAGCAGCATCCATCTCGCATAAAAAATACGCGGTGATATTCACGCCGCTGCGCCGTCGTTTCGCCGCGATTTCCATCACAGGTTTGGTAAGCCCCCAGGTGCTCATCCTGCCGGCAACCCTCCCGGCAAGCCCATTCAGCAATTGGCTGTTGAAGAATAAACCCGAAATCCAGGGTAGAAACCCGCGACGGAACCCGAAGTCGTATCTCTCCGGCCCATCGTAATTCTCATAGGAATACACGGAGAACCGAACCGGCCCGGGATCGGGGATCTTGAATCCTTCGGGGTTCCAACTACCCAGTGGTTGTTCGATGGCATCCCTTATCGCTTCCACCGAGAAATCAAGCATCCTCTCCAAGTCACCCAACTGCCGATAATCGTGAATAAACTCATGAATGATTTCCGGTCCAAGCATTTCATAGAAATGAAAATACATATCCATAAAAATCCGTATCACCAAATGATAATACCGGTAGACCCTTTTCATAATCTTGGGCTTGAGAGGTATGAAATATTTAACCGCCGGGTACAGCTCATCATGATATTCATCGATCACCTTCGCGGAAACATCCTCCATCTCCGGGTAATCGCCGAAATCAAGGTCGACTTTGTAGGAACGGAAAAAATCAGCTTCCTTCGAAAGACACAACAGGTCAGCGAATATCTCCGCAAGCCAATGGTCGGCTGAGATAAGGTCATTGCGCAACGCCTTCGGCCGTTTCGACCAATCATCATCATTGGGGTAGTAAGGGGCGAAGAAACGCCGTGCATTGACAAAACCCTCGTAACCGTCGGTGGGGTATCGATGCGGGAACTGGTCGCTGACCTGGTGGCATATCCACGCGAGGGAGTAAATCATCCCATCGCGCCTGCCGCGCCGAAGGTTCTCTTCCCAAATGCGCTCACCGAAAACCGGCCGGCCCTCGAACTTGGTGGGAATCGTGTTATGGGCATATTCGTAGTAGCGTTCCTTGTATCTCAACTGGTTGGCTTTAATCAGGTCCGCCACATTCCCGGCATTGATGAAGGATTCCTTGTCTTCGTCGCTACCGAGGATACCCTCCGGCCCTTTACCATTCAGGTTATCCACTGCCTTTTTATGGAGGTAAATATGCGTAATCGGCCCCCACCCAAGGAACGGCGTAATCGGCAACAAGAAAAAATATGCAAGCCTTATGTCCATACCGTTTATGCCAAGCACTCAAACACCAGCCTGAATCGCCGGCTTATTCGCCCTCTTGCGTGGCATTATATCATCCACCGCCCGACGTTTAAAACAATTCAAGAAGGCCGATAATGAGACATGTATATAACAGGTAATTAACTGAAAATGGCTTTGAAACCTTGCAAAATCAAGGTTTCATGGTATAAATTTCTATATCGGGTAAGGAAAGTAATGAATAATATCGCCCCGATAGACCAGTGGCAGCTCGACCGATTGAATGTCCTCGCGGATATGATTGAGGGGGTACTCAACGCATACAAAGAAATTGTCCCCTTGGCGGCGAAAGCGGATTATGCAAAACTCGGAACCCAGTTGAAAGAATTCCGGGTTTTTTATGCTGAACCCCAATGCAGAATTGACGAAGGAACCGACAGCATCGTCACGTGGATGGGAAGGCTCGAGGATATGGAAACCGACCTCATCAGATCCATGTTCGCCGATATCGGCAACGAGGCAGTGGAGATATTGCACCAGGCTTGTCACAGCGAAGGTCAAAAGTGGGGCCGCAAAGCGTGTAAGATAAAGGGCGATATATCGCATGATGCGCGCAAAGCCCTTCTGGTATTGAATGATTACCTCATAGACGGTATGCCCGCTGAAAATAATATCGAAATAAGGTCGAGCGAAGCCGGCCAGATTACCTATGTCAACAACCATTGCAACTTCCGCAAGCGCTTCGGTGATGCCCAGAACTTGGCCTGGGGGCTATGCTCATCGCGCCAGGCATGGATGGATGGTTTCTTCGGAGCTCTCGGTGGCGTGGCGCATCAGAATATAAGCGGCAAGTGTCTTGGCGATGATGTCTGCATGAATATCATTACCCTTGCCGAGAAATAATGCGCATCTCTTAACCTTGATGCCCGGCAGTTGTTTCCCCTATACTTGGCCAATACGATTTCCTGATTAACGCGGAGGCTTAATTATGCCTAAATATTTTTTTATAATTTCGTTACTGACCATCTCAATTCTTGTTACATCCTGCGGGGGAAAAAAGACATTCCAGGCTAAATCCTTCACCGATGTTGGCGTGACCATCGAAGTCGCCGCCGACTGGCAGATGGCTATCAAGGGAGCGGACCAGAGCGCATTCAAGCTTAAGTTGCAGGGGCAACCGGATTATGTTTTCCCGCCGATCTCCGCCGCGAAAGGCGACCCTACGCAGGACTATGTCAACCCTATTCCGAACTGGCGTTTTATCGGCGTCAAAGGCGAGTTTGACCCAAAGATGAACCCCATGACGAGTGGTTACCCCAAACCAGACGGCCTTTATTTCGTCGGCAATCAGAAAGGTGAACTGCAGGATGAACGTGTAAGGGAACTCCCGTGGCCGGGCACCGAGGGGGTAGAGGCATCCGTACGGCTCTACGAGATAACCCACGGCGTCGAATCGCTCGGCACCGCCGATTTGTGGCACGCATATACCGTAACCTTCAACCACAAGGGCAATGCCCTCGAGTTCAACTTCCAGATACCGAGCCAGGCTAATACGGATGAGTGGATAGACGCATTCTGGAAGTCAATTACCAAGTTAGAATTGAAGTGATTGCCGTTTCGCTTGCTGTAATTCTACTGCTGCCAGCCGTCTTCAAAAAGTGGAATTGAATGAGGACCGCATACGGGTGCCGCATATCTATCACCCGCGCAGCGGGTGCGGCGTATGCCGTGATATGCGGTTTCCCAGCGGACCAATATGTGAACCCCTTAGCACTTCGTAAACCCGCATTGCGGGCAGCACACACACCCCTCCTTGAATTCAAGCATACCGGAACAATCAGGGCATTGAGGGCATATATCGGCAAGCCGTTTGCTCAACACTTTCTTGGGGTCTATCTCCCAATCCTGTTCCAAATCACTCTCGGCAACACCTTCTATTCCTCCGGGGAACAGCGACGGGCTCTTGCGCTCATCACGCTCCTTGATGTATCCATCAATCGCAAGCCCGATGCCGTCGGCGCAGGAGCATACAGTCGACCCGTTGGACCACGAAGGCTGCGGGCAGCGTATATGGCGTATCTGGTCGCGGATGTCCTCGATGGGGACGCCGAACTTCAGCGCGAGCGAGATAAGCCGGCTGATGGCTTCGGTCTGGCTTGCGATGCATCCGCCGGTTTTCCCGAGTTGGCTGAAAAGCTCGCACGGGCCGTGTTCATCCTCATTGATAGTCACATAAAGGTTACCGCACCCCGTACGGATTTTTGTCGTGGTGCCCTTTGTGACATCCGGCCTCCGTCTTTTTTTCTTCGGCTCAGTCGGGATATCCCCGTCTTCCCTTTCTTCCTTTTCCTTCCTGGCTATACTCAGCACCTGGTGGTCGCGGGACCCGTCGCGGTAAATTGTGATACCCTTGCATCCCTCCTCGAAAGCCATCATATATACTTTTGCCACGTCAGCGACCGTTGCCGAGTTGGGGAAATTAACCGTCTTGCTTACCGCGTTATCAACGTGTTTCTGGAACGCCGCCTGCATCTTCACATGCCATTCAGGAGTGATATCGTGGGCCGTGACGAATATCCTGCGTACGCTTTCAGGTATCTGGTCAATATTATGAATAGTCCCCTGTTCGGCGATTAGATCCATCAAATCGCTGCTGTAGAAACCCATATCCTTCGCGACGCGCTCGAATACCGGGTTGACCTCGATCATCTCGTCGTTGTCAAGCACATTAGCCCGTCTGTACACAAGCGCGAAAGCCGGTTCGATACCGGAGGAGCATCCGGCGATGATTGATATCGTCCCGGTTGGCGCGATAGTGGTCGTTGTGGAGTTCCGGATGGAGGCTTCGCCCTGCTGATCATAAATTGAACCGGAGAAATTCGGGAAAGCGCCGCGCTCCCGGGCCAATTCCCGGCTGGCTTCCTTGCTTTCATCATCGATAAAACTCATCAGCTCATCCGCAAAGCCCAATGCCATGTCGGAGTTATATGGAATGCCAAGGTTGTATAAAAGGTCCGCCCATCCCATAAGGCCAAGGCCTATCTTACGATTGGCAATGGTTTTTTCGCGGATTACGGGCAGTGGGAATTCGTTCATCTCGATGACATCATCGAGGAATCTCACTGACAGATGGACATTATCCCTCAGTTTGTCCCAATCAATTTCCGGTTTGCCGCTATCTCTTTTTATATGTTTGGCCAAGTTTATACTTCCAAGGTTGCATGATTCATAGGGCAGGAGCGGTTGCTCCCCGCAGGGATTAGTGCTCTCGATAGCACCTATATGCGGAGTTGGATTCGTACGGTTTATTGCGTCTAAGAAGATGATTCCCGGCTCCCCGTTGCGCCAGGCCATTTCAACCATCTTGTCAAAGACTTCGCCTGCGTTGAGCGTACCGGCTGGTTCTCCACCATGGGGGTTGATAAGCTCATATTCCTCATCTTCCGACACCGCACGCATGAAATCGTCGGTTACGGCTACTGAAATATTGAAATTGTTAAGCGCGTTATTATCAGCCTTGCAAGTGATGAATTCCATGATGTCCGGATGATCAACCCTCAAAATCCCCATATTCGCGCCGCGACGAGTGCCGCCCTGTTTTATTGTCTCGGTCGCGGCATTGAAGGAATTCATGAATGAAACCGGTCCCGAGGAAATGCCCTTGGTTGATTTGACGACATCGTTCTTGGGCCGGATACGGGAAAAGCTGAACCCGGTTCCGCCGCCCGATTTATGAATAAGGGCGGTTTCCTTTATGGCCTGGAATATTGAATCTATGCTGTCCTCAATCGGGAGCACGAAACAAGCCGAAAGCTGCTGGAGTTCCCGCCCGGCATTCATCAGGGTCGGGCTGTTGGGCACAAATTCCAAGCTTGTTATAAGCTTATAGAAAGCCCTGACGGCCCCGTCAAAAGAATATGGACCTTGGTACTTGGTTTCACCTATGGCGATGTTCTCAGCAACGCGCTTAAACATCTCCTCCGGTGTTTCAATAACATTACGGTCCTTGTCCTTGCACAAGTACCTTTTCTCAAGGACTAACCTTGCGTTTGGAGTTAATCCAAACTCCCGATCCACGCCTTCTTCGCGTTCCATTTCAATCATCTTCCTGCCCACTTCGATGCGAAATTTAAGGTAATAAATCCTTTCGGCCCCCGACAGTAAAAAGCCCAAAAAACTGGTACAAAGGACTCCCACGAAAGGGCACACATGTTATTTTTGAGCCAAATGGAAGTCAATATATAACATTTCGCCTGCAACTTGTACAACTAATCATAAATGTACAACTACAGGCCATATACTTTGACAAACACCAAGATTTCTATTTAATATTATATCACGCAATTAAATCATAAACTGATAGATTTTTAGGGAAAAATTATCCCCATTTCCTGAAAATGTGCATAGATACTGCATAAACTTGTACATGTATCCCAAATTTGTGGAAAACCTCGATTTTAAACCATTGTTTTCCTTGCATTTAACCTTGATGAGCAGAAAATATTTGGTCTTAATAACGTTATTGCCAATAAGAAAAAAAAATATTTCCCGTGGAAACCTGCTAAAAACGCGCCATGCAGCGCGTTTTATAATCGGGATATAACTCAGGGCAAATCGCCTAAAACTCCGTTTTGCCGCTGAAAGTGAAATCCCTTATAAGCATTGCCGGAACTCTCATCGCCGTCAAATCCCCCCACCACGCGCCGATGGTGGTGAGGTCCTTGCCGAGCATGGCAATGTTGGAAAACGCTTTCAGCAGGCGTTCAGTAAACCTTAGATTCTTCACGCCGTGCTTGACTTCACCCTTTTCGATGAGGAACGTGCCGTCGCGGGTCATGCCGGTCATAACAGCCGCGGGTGGGTTTATGAGGCCGTTTACATAGTGGAAACGAGTCACCAAAAGGCCCTTGTCGATGGCTTTAATCATGTCCTCTTCAGCGGCATTGCCGGGGGCAAATATGACATTTAGCGGAATACCGCCCTGCCCTTCCCCTCCCGCGGGGAGGCTATGACCGGTGGATTTTTTCCCTTCCTTCTTAGCCCACGTAAGATCATAGGCTACGCCCTTGGCGACGCCCTTCCCGATGATATCAAGCCGCTTCTTAGGCACTCCCTCAAAATCAAATGGGCATGCCATCCCTTTGGGGTCAAGGGCATCATCATAAATAGTGACATTGTCCCCAAGGACTTTCTGCCCCATTTTACCTGAAAGGAAACTCGCCCCTTCATGAAATGCCTTGCATCCAAAGCTTATCGAAGCCAACCATTCAATAAGTTCACCCAGAGCAGAGGGCTCAAGGATCACATCGTATTTCCCCGGCTCGATGCTTATCGGTTTGATGCTGGCCTTTGCCTTGCCGATAGCTTTATCCGCCATCGCCAAGAGGTCGAAGTCCGCGATATTGCGCCCGGTGAAGTACGCGAATCCGGATGAATCATCAGTCATAGCCACCATATTGCATGTGGCGTGGGTGAAAGTGCTATGTGCCTTGACACCGTTGGAGTTGATAACACAGACCTCGCTCGCACCATTCGAGAAAGCGCCTGCCATCGTCTGACCGGCAGCTTTCACCTTGGCAAAGACCCCCTGCAATGCCTGAGCCCTCTCAATTGGGCCGAATCGCGCCGTGGTTTCAACGTAGGTTTTCGCATCCTTGTAAGTTGCGGGTTTGCTTAAACCGGGATAATCGGGGTTTTCTTTTTGCCTTTCAGCGATGTCAATAGCGTCCTGAAGGCATTTCTTCAGGGTATCGGCTTCGAGTGAGTTACACGATGCAATGCCGACCTTTTTCCCTTTGGCTGCCCTCATGACGATAGTCGCGTTGTTTCGCTCGATATTCTGGTGAATATAGGTATTCGCATAGCGCGTTAACCCGAAATTCTCACCATGGTAAAAAATCTCGGTGTCGTCTGCTTTCGAAGAAGCCAAGATGCTGTCAAGGATAGTCAAGAGTTTCTCGCGTCCGATAATCATTGCGCCACCCCCACGTTGATTTTTGTAAATTTGGCCGGGCTCGTGCCGTGGGCGACATGCGCCGACTGCATGGGCTCGCCCTTGCCGCAATTCGGAATCCCCCAGACATGCCATTCGGCAGGGCCGCCTACCGCCACAAGGCTGCCCCAGAATTCCGGGGTGATTCCTGTATAGAGACCGTTCTTATAGGGTTTAACCCTCTTGCCGTTCTTGATTTCCCAGACGAGTTCGGTAGCGAACTGGAAATTCAACCGCTTATCGTCGATTGACCAGGACTTGTTGGTATCAAACAGCAGCCCGTCCTTGGTGTCGCCCACAAGGTCCTCAAGCGTGCCTTTATCAGGTTCAAGGTTCACATTGACCATACGAATGAGCGGTATCGACCACCAACCGTGGGCGCGCATACATGCATTGGACTTCAACCCGAGCTTTGCAGCGGTCTCACGGCTCATGAGGTATCCGACGAAGATACCGTCCTTAATACAATAAGAGCGGCACGCCTTGACGCCCTCGTCATCATAGCCGAAAGTGCCGAGCCCACCGGGCACTGTGCTGTCCGCTACGATATTGCATAGCTTGGAGCCATAACGGTATCCCGTGCCCAAAAGCTCGGGTCTGAGGAAGCTCCCGCCTGCAAGGCTTATCTCGGTACCGAACGCCCTGTCAAGCTCCGCGGGATGTCCCAGCGATTCGTGAACCTGTAGCGCAAGCTGATTGCTGGCGATGATGATGTCCCTCTTGCCGGCGGGACATTCGTCGGCATTAAGGAGCATTATCGCCTCGTCCCTTACCCAATCGAGGTTGCTTTCCAGCTTCATCTCGCGGACGGACTCATAGCCGCGGGTCGCGAAATCACCGCGGAAGCTGTTGGGGTAGGAGCGGCGCTGCATTTCGCCGTCCCTGACCGCCGTCGCTTGAATGCCTGCGCCGGATTCAACCACCGTTTGCTCGATATCATGGCCCTCTGTGGAGAGGAAGATTTTATCCGTCCGCCAGAATTGCATATATGCTTCCGCCACTTTTATTTCCGGCTTCGTCATCAGCCCCTCGCTGCAACGGATCAGTACATTGACCTTATCGTCCATAGGGACTTTGAACGGGTCTTCTTTCCATGTTGAAGAGTACTTATCCTTGTGTGGCTCCTCCTTGCTGAGTACAACATCCTCCATCTTGGTCAAGGCACTCGCCTTGGCGACATCAATCGCCCGTAGGGCTACCCTGTTGACTTCATCCTCGGTAAGGATATTCGAAGCCGCGAAACCCCATGCTCCGTCAACGATAGCCCTTATGCCAACCCCCTTGGTCGTTGAGCGGCTTATGCTGTCAACGACTTTATTACGTACGGAGATGGATTCGTCTTCGGTCGCCACAAACCTGCAATCCGCGTAGGATGCCCCGGTTCGCTTCATCAGGTCAATGGCCGCCTGCAGATACGCTTTCAAGCCTGCTGCCCTCCTTGCCTATGATATAAAAAGAAAATTCCCCGCGCTAAAAGCGACTTTTTAACAGGGACGGCTATTATAACCTCTCGGCTGGGCTTAAGCAAATTATATGGGTGCACGCGTGCATCCGTCAATTGATTTTGACATGAATTTGCAGGGGCAAGGCTTGCCTTGCCCTTGGGCGGGGCAAGCCCCGCCCCTACGGAAACCGCATATCACAGATATGCGGCACCCGCTTAATACGCAAAGCGAAAATCAATTCACGGATGCGCCCGGGTGCACAATGGATTTGATTTTAATAGGGCGAAGCATTTAGCGGACCAAATGCTTCGCCCCTACTTAGGGTGATTCTGATTATCGTTTACACCAATATATTTCGGAAGGTAAAATTATAATATGAAACACCTACAAGCTCGAAGATGAGCCTTCGCGAAGGCTACGGCTCACATACTCGCTTGTAGGCGCCATAAATACTCATAAATTATGGGAAACTCAAAAATAAATTTGAAAGGACTACCCCTTTACTTGCACACGATTATTCAATATCAAATCTTGGATGCGCCCCTATTCCCTCCACTTTTTGAAGCCGCCGGTTTCGACGATGATGACCCCATCGCGCCGAAGGTCCCTGTTCCCCGGGACCAATTTGCCGGCGACCAGGTATGCCACGCTGTCTTCCTTCTGGTTATATATATCCTCCCCCACGGTTTCTTCGCTGCCTAAGCCGGCCAGGATATAACCGTCAAAACGCCCGTTGCCGTCAAGGTCAAACGCCTTATATAGGAATGCGCCGGGAAGGAAGAACTGGTTATCCTTTGAAGTACCCCGATAAACATGCAGGTCGAACCATTTATATGAAGAGGGGATAACCGGGTCGCTCAGGATATTGCCCATCCTTGTGCCGCGGTAGCCGAACCGCGGGTCTCTCCAGACAACTTGCTTCCATACCCTCTTAAGCTCCTTGAATCTCTCACCCTCGACACCCCAGAAGACCCCCGCAAAATCACGCCGCCTTCGCGGGAAGAAATAGTTGCGGCCAAGGTGAAAGACATTTGTCGGGTATGCTTCGAGATATCCCCCCTTTAACAGCGGATCAAGCGGTTCGCCCGCACCACGCCAGGAAATCGGGTCGCCGCCATAGATGTAGGCGGGATACTGGCCATTATTATTCCTATAACCCTCAATGGCGTCCTTGATGACGGCTATCCCATCCTTGACTCTATTTTCATAATCGTTTATTTCCAGGCTGGGTATCATAAGGGCTTGAGGCAGATATAGGATGAAGAAACTGAGGACCAAGCACGACATGAAATTCGAGAAGATAAGCATGATGAATATCCGCCGAAAACCGAAATCGCCAAAGATGACCGCCAGCGGAAGGAATTCCGAGATGATAGTAAGCAGGAACCAGTGAGCCATACCCCAGGAAGTAACAAACGGCCATCCGAGGGAGAAAAACCCGGCGACGCCTATCGCAAGCGCAATGAGAAAGGATGCTATATTGATGAACAGGACTTTAGCCCAGAGGTCGAACCCTCCTTTTCCCAATACAAAGCGGAAAACAACGCCTTGCGTTATTGTCGTATAAAGCAACCAGAGGGCTATGGTCGATGAAACAGACATAGGTTGAGAAATTATAGCAATACCTTAAGCTTGAGAGTTAATTTGTAGATTGTAAGGTTCATATTAGATCCCCTGGCAGCGCCTGTGCGTGGTAACTTTAGAAGCCGCATATCACGGCATACGCCGCCCCCGCTATGCGGGGGATAGATATGCGGCACCCGTTCAACTCCACTTTCTCAACAGCTCCACCCCTGTCTCGAAGCAGGTTTAACGGCAGGCTGGAAAGCCTGCCCCACACTCCTGGTTTATTATGATAATGTTCTTGCTTTTATCCCTTCGCGGATTTTAATCTTTCCCGGAGGTATGTATATCGATGAGCGAGGCGGTCGTTGCTCAGGGCTATGCCCAATGCGCGGGGGGTGCCGATGAGCACGCATAGCTCCTTCGCCCTTGTGACCGCGGTATAGAGGAGGTTCCGCTGCAACATCACGAAATGCTGCGTCGTAAGGGGCATCAGCACGACAGGATATTCGCTGCCCTGCGACTTGTGTACCGTGATGGCATAAGCATGCTGGAGTTCATCGAGCTCGGAGAATTTATAATGTACGCTTTTGTCGAATTGAACGATGAGTTCCCTTTCATCCAGGTTAAGGTTGATGACATACCCGATGTCCCCATTGAAAACATCCTTGTCATAATTGTTCCTGATTTGCATGACCCTGTCCCCCGGCCTGAACGAACGTCCGGATAGAATGAGTTCCTGCCCTTCACGTGACGGGTTTAACCTGTCCTGCAGCAAGTGGTTGAGGTTTCGCACCCCGGCTTCGCCGTTATGCATCGGGCATAGAACCTGGATATCATGGGTAGGGTTGAATTTTGCCTTCAATTTTTGCGATGCAATTTCAACAATTGTCCTCGCAATTTCGACCGGCTCTTCGCACTTGAAGAAGCGGAAATCCTTCTTTATGTCGTCCCCCTCGAAGACGGGCATACGGCCGCGGTTGATGCGATGAGCGTTGACGATAATCGCGGAGTGTTCGGCCTGGCGGAATATTTGTGTGAGGCGTACTGTGTGCACGACCCCGGAATTTATGACATCCTTCAGGACATTCCCCGCCCCGACCGACGGAAGCTGGTCAACATCACCGACAAGAACCAACCGCGAACCCTTGGGGATAGCGCGCAGGAGATGGTAGCAGACCATGTTGTCGAGCATGCTGGCTTCATCGATGACGAAGACATTTCCAGCCAGAGGCCTATCCTCATTTCTCAGGAAGCCGCCTGCGCGTGGTTTGTACTCAAGGAGCCGGTGGATTGTATAAGCATCCCTGCCGCAGGCTTCCGATAATCTTTTCGCGGCCCGGCCGGTCGGCGACGCAAGCACCACGGCTTTTTGCAGGCGCTCAAAAAGCCTGCACAATACCCTCAGTGCGGTGGATTTGCCTGTGCCGGGGCCACCGGTGATTACGACGAGCTGCATACCGAAACAGGCGGTGATGCCTTCGCGCTGCTCGGTATTGAGGTGTAAATCCTCGCGATCCTCTATTTCAGATATAATGGTTTCCAATTTCTCGATGTTATAATCCTTCACCCTTCCCCTGGCCATTTCAGCGAGGCGTTTGGCAATATATTCTTCCCCGATGAAAAATGGCTTGAGGAAAATCCTCTCCCCGTCCTCCTCGACTATCGAACGTTCCTGCGTCAGGTAAGCAATCGCTGCCAACGCTTCATTCTCGCCGCTACCGGTAAGCTCACAGCCGACCCTTATCAGTTCATCCTTTGGCAGGAATGTATGCCCGTCATCGGCTGCGCGTGCAAGGCAATATTTCAAGGCGGCCCTTATCCTTTTCGGCGAATCCTCGGGCATCCCGAGCTTGCGTGCGATATCATCGGCCGTTTGGAAACCGACGCCGAAGATGTCGTCAGCCAAGCGATAGGGGTTTTCCCTTAGCACGGAAAGGGATGCATCGCCATATTCGGAATATACCTTGACTGCGATGGATGTTGAAATATTGTGGGAGTGAAGAAAGATTATTATCTCCCTTATCTCCTTGTGGCGCCTGTAACCCTCGACAACAGCGGCGCAGCGCACTTTCCCCATCCCCTCAACTTCGCTGAGCCGCTTGGGTTGCTTATCGATTATATCCAAGAGCTCCGGGCCGAAATGCTTGACGAGACGTTTCGCGTAAACAGGGCCGATTCCGGAAATGAGTTTGCTTGACAGGAAACGCTCGATGCCCGCAAGGGTATTGGGAATATGCGGCTTATAGCTCTCCACTTTGAATTGCCGGCCAAAGCGCGGATGCTCTTCCCATGCACCATCGAGGACAAGATATTCACCCGGTTGAACCGAAAAAAGGTTACCGGTAATTATTACCGTGCTCTGGCGTCCGCTCGGGTTGAAACGCGCGACAGTATATCCGTTGTCGGGGTTCTGGAAAGTTATCCTTTCCACAACCCCCTCAAGCTTCCCGGAGATGGAATCATCGAACCCAAGCGTCATGTGAAGGATTTTAGCACCGTGGTTAATACGATAGCAACCGGCATATGGTGGGGAAGGACCACGGCCAGCTCGCGAAGACGCGATCAGGCCGTGCCGTCCGATGGTTGTTAATTAAACCCTAAAGTTAACATTAGGGGATGTATGTCGATATTATTTGTGATAGAATAGTATCAAATATCGCAGGAGGTGCGAAATGGAAGTCGGACCTCTGAACAACATGGGCCTACCCGTAAAAGGGCCTACGGAAGGGCAACCGGGCCGGGCAAGCGAAAAAACCACTCATGGAAACCGGTTGGTCGGCGAAGAAACCAAGCCTGTAGAGAGAGGCGCGGATAAGGCCGACATAGCCTCGCGCGGGGTTAGCCTTGACGAATTGCAGGGTAAAATCGTGCTTGCATCAAGCGCGCAGAAGGCTGTCCTCAGGCTCATTGAAACCATCAACGATTTCGGACAGGGGATGAAGGATGTAAGGGATGCATCACAGGGGATTGAAAAAATTGTCTCCCGGGAGTTCAATGGGAAACCGGTATTTAACGGCGAGAAGCTGATGCATAAAAGCACAGACGGCTCGCAGTTCGTTGCGAACCTTCCCGATAAAGCTCAGCTAAGCAAATTGGCAGAAGCTGCCCTTAAAGCCAAGACATTCGCCAAAGAACAGGAGAACCAGTCATTCAAGAAAATTGACGAAATACACAAACAGCTTTCTGACTTCGTCGGGAATGCAAAGGACGACTTGAAACGCATGCTTGGTGTTGCAAATGAGAAAGCGAGTTTGACGGCTGTGAAGGATATTGATACGGCGGATAAGTTGATTGCTCAAGTTGCGAAGAGCAAACCGGAAGCAGTGCCGTATAACAAAGGCTATGGCGACATGGCCGCAAAAGCTGTTAAGTTGTTGAAGTGACGATTCCTCATTGAGTGAAAAAACCGCCTTACGGCGGTTTTTTTTCTACTTATTCAATCCCCGCGCAAACCATGGACTTTGACCCCCGGGGCTACCTCAACAGGGCCATCCTGGGGTTTGCTTCCGGCTTTGGGATCCAGCCCTTCGCAATCGAGATGGTCTGCAGGCCCCTCGACTATACCCCTCTCTCTCGTTTCAAGGTCATGCCTGAACCTTCTTGCTGCTCCGTTGGACAGGCCCTCTATCCTGATAGGGTAGTCACCCCCGGAGTTTTCTATGATAACATCGGAGAAAAATAATCCCTTGTTTAGCTTAATACTGGCAACCTTCGAAAGGGAGATGGATTGCTCATTCACAATCCAGAACAACGGGAAATGGCGTTTCCTCGTCCTGACATGCAATTCCTCGATGAAAACATTCTGCGGGAATATCAGTTGTTTTAAAATAAACCTGCTGGCTACATAACGGCTCATATTCTTATTCCTCCCATACGCTTATAATAGTTTCGCTACAACATATCAAAGAACGGCTGACTACCACCCGAATTATAACATGCGCCACATAAGTCCGCTTGCTGACGCGCGTGATTCTAAAGGGGTAAAAATAAGGAAAGGGCGAGTCTTTTGGACCCGCCCTTGTAGGCAACCATAAAAGGTATCAGCGAATCGGTTCCCAGGTGCGTCCACCGAAGTCGCCGCCGGCGCCCCAGGCGTTAACACCTGTGCCAGGACGATATACGCGGAGGACCTCGTCTTCACGGATTATGAAAGTAGCCAAGTATCCCGCGGGCTTTGTAGTACGCGGGAAGGCAATAGCCGTGAAGGTGTTGTCAGTTACACCGCCACCAAGGCCATACATACCTGATAAGTTAGCAGTGTTGGTTACTGAAGTCCATACCGAGTAGTTCTCGATAATATTGGCCTGATTATAACCAGAGGCCAAATATTCAGTAGCCTTGAGAGCGAGCCAAGAACCCCAATCATGATCGTTATTGGTGTTCTGGTAAGCCAACTGAGTTTCACCATAGGCCCGGAGTGTGCTCTTTGCCCTCGATTCCCACGCAGACCTCTTGGCGTTCAAGAGTTGCGGGATCGCGATTGCGGCAATAATTGCTATAATGGATGCCACAACCAATAGCTCGAGCAGTGTGAAACCTTTATGGTTCCTTGCCTTCGAAAAAGCCCTAAACAAACCTTTCACCTCCTTCCATTTTTGGAGTAGTTCTTTATGGAAAGTGGGTATGTGGGCAATTCACTCTCCTAAGTAGAATTATAGTATATTTTCATGCGCTCCGCAATATCGCGAAGCTGAATCTCCTAATAAATATTGATACCGAATTTCCCCCTTTCTTAGGATTTTGGGGTTATTTTTATACTCCCGATTCGACCCCCGCCTCGGACATTGTCCGTATGGCGCTGAACAGCGGCAGGTAGAGGGATACTACAACGAATCCCAATATCACGCCCAGGGTTACTATCATAAGGGGCTCAATCATGGTTGTAAACGAGTCTATGGTGTAGTCGACTTCCCTGTCGTAGAATTCCGACACCTTCTGAAGCATATCATCAAGGCTACCGGTTTCTTCCCCAACCGATATCATATCAATCACCATCGGAGGAAACTCGTTCGTTTCCTCAAGCGGGTAAGCGATACGTTCCCCTTCTTTGATTGATTCTTTAGCCTTAGCAACCGCTGATGCAATAATGAAGTTGCCCACGGTTTCCTCAACAACAGTCAAAGCCTTGATGATCGGCACACCGGACCGCAATAGAATAGCTAAAGTCCGGCTGAAACGGGACAGCGCTATCTTGCGGAACAGAAGACCAAATGCCGGGAGTTTCAACTGGATCCTGTTGATCATCCTGCCGAAGAAAGGTACCTTGCTTGCCTGCCTCACAACAATGGCAACAATGATTATCCCGCCCAGTACCCAGAAGAAATAGTTCGTGATGGCATTGGATGCCGCGACAAGCACCTTAGTCGGGGTAGGTAAATCCGCGCCCATTTCCTCAAAAATTTGCTTGAATTTGGGCACTATATAATAAAGGACGAGGATTACGATAAGAGTAGCGGCGATCAGGATGATAACGGGGTAACGAACACCGGCCTGAACATTGGTGCGTATTTCTATTTCACGCTCAAGGTCATGAGAAATCCTGTCCAGTACTATGTCCAACGAACCTGATTCCTCGCCTGACTTGATCATTGCAACTATCAGGGGGCCGAATATTTTCGGGTGCTGGCCCATCGAATAAGATAAGGAATATCCTTCCTCAACCTTCTGGGATATATCTCTTATGGTATCGACAAGCGTCAAGTTTTCAGTCTGCTTTTCGATAATGCGGAGGGCCCGTAAGATGGGGAGACCGGCGTTTATCATCGTGCTGAGGAGCCTTGCGAAGACAGCAATGTCCTTCAACTTGACCGGGTTCAGGCGCTGAACCGCACGGTCAAGCCGCTGGTAGATTGAGTTCTCATTGACCTCATTGATGCGGCTGATGTAGTAGCCCTGGTCTCGCAACCGCTCAATGAGCTGGTCCTTGCGGTCCATCGTGATGGATCCTTGGATTGTCTTGCCCGCAGGATCCTTGACCACGAAATTAAACTTCGGCACGGACGGTCGCTCCTTTCAATAGCTCATCAAACTCGAGCATGTTATGAACGTTCGCAATCGCTTCCTGGCGTGTAATTATACCACGTTTGTATAGATCTTTAATAGCCCCATCCATTGTCTGCATGCCCTCTTTCTGGCATGTCTGCAGGACGGAATACAGCTGAAACTGCTTGCCTTCTCTTACAAGGTTTGCGACAGCCGGATTATTGAGGAGGACTTCCACGGCGGGGACACGACCGCTCATGTCAGCTCGCTGCAGAAGCTGCTGTGCGAAAACGGCCTTAAGGGCGGTTGAAAGCTGATATCTTATCTGCGTCTGCTGATACGGGGGGAATACATCGATGATGCGGTCAATCGTCTGGGGGGTATCGATTGTGTGCAACGTCGCGAAAACAAGATGGCCCGTCTCGGCAGCGGTTATGGCCAAGGCAATAGTCTCCAGGTCACGCATCTCCCCCACCAGGATGACATCAGGGTCCTGGCGCAATACATGCTTCAGCGCTTCCGCGAATGAGTATGTATCCTCTCCGAGTTCGCGCTGGTTAACTATCGCCATCTTATGCTCATGTGCAAATTCAATCGGGTCCTCGATGCACATTATGTGGCATCGTCTTGTGCGGTTGATGATATCGAGTATCGATGCAAGGGATGAGGATTTACCGGAACCGGTAGGGCCTGTGAAAAGCACGAGCCCGCGCTTCAGCTTCGCCATTTCGCCGCAAATGGGGGGCAGATTGAGTTGTTCGATGGTCGGGATCTTTGAGGGGATAAGTCGAAGGACGACACCGACGGCATTTTTCTGGTAGAAGCAATTCACGCGGTAACGTCCGAGCCCGGGGAACCCTATGGCAAAATCTATCTCCCTGTTACGTTCGAATTTGTTGATCTGTTTTTCGCTCATGAGGGAACGGGCGATTGCGCGTGTATCCTCAGGCTTAAGCACCGGTTTCTCCGGTATCGGCTTGAGGTCACCATGGATACGTACCACAGGAGGTACACCGACCGTGATGTGGATATCCGAGGCCTTGGCCTTGACGGCATAAGTCATCAATTCGGTGATGTCAAGCTCGGAGGATAGTTTGTATTCTTTAAATAGGTCTTCCATCCCAGTAAAAAGGTTTCCAGAAACCTGAAGCGGCAATAATAAGCATCCATTAACGCCGGAAGCCAACATGTATAGACAATATCCCCTGGCCCGGCAATACTTGATCAATATTAATATCCCTAAAAAAGGGTTAAAACTTCTACTCGAGGAAAACCCGTTTACAAGGCCTCGTCCAAAAGCTCGGGATTTACCTGGTCAAGAAGCCTTTCATCCTTGAATTCATCAAGCTGGCTGCCTGCGAATTCATCAAGGTAACCGTCGGTTCCATAGGTCGGGGCTTCTTCTTTACGCAACGTAGTGATACGTATGGCTTCCTCAAGGGTTGTAACGCCCTTCAGGACCTTGATCAAGGATGATTGTTCGAGTGTGACCATTCCCTCACGGATTGCAACCTGGCGGATTTCATCAGTGCTTGCGTCGCGCAGTATCAGTTCGCGGACCGATGGGCTTACGCGCATCTGCTCGAAAATACCGGTTCTGCCCTTAAACCCGGTGTTGCGGCAAAGCGTGCAGCCTCGCCCTCGTACCAGCTTTGATTCATCGATTTCCCTGCCGGGGAAGTATTTTTGAACAAGGCCCCTGAGCTCATCCTCGGCTGTTGAAGGTTCCTTGCATACCGAACAGACTGTACGTACAAGCCTCTGGCTCATAATGCCGACAGCGGCGGCGGCGACGAGGTAGTTGGGAGCGCCCATCTGGACAAGACGTACAACCGCGGACGGGGCGTCGTTGGTATGCAACGTGCTGAATACAAGGTGACCGGTAAGTGACGCCTCGATAGCAGCGGTAAGAGTTTCACGGTCACGAATCTCACCAACGAGGATGATATCAGGGTCCTGGCGCAGGAATGACTTAAGCGCGGTGCTGAATGTGAGGTCGGCCTTGGGGTTAAATTCCACCTGGTTTATCCCGGTCATCGTGTACTCAACGGGGTCCTCGATGGTAACGATGTTGACCTTGGTATCGTTCATAAGGTTGAGGATGGAATAGAGGGTGGTGGATTTTCCCGAACCGGTAGGGCCGCAGCAAAGGAAGATACCCCAGGGGCTTTCGGTAACATCCCTAAGGAACCGTTCCTCGTAGTCCTCGAGACCGAGCTTGTGCAACCCGACCATGGCGTTGTTCTTATCGAGGATACGCAGCACCATCTTTTCGCCGTAAACCGTGGGTATGCACGAAACGCGGAAGTCGAGCTCCTTACCGGAGATTTTGCTGGCCATACGGCCATCCTGAGCTTTTCGTTTTTCTGCGATATCTAAGGAACTCAGGATTTTGAAACGCGATATTGTGGGATTCTGGATTTTTGTCGGGATGGACATAATTTTATGCAGGATACCGTCAATGCGGTAGCGTACAACGACTTCCTGTTCCGTGGGCTCGATGTGGATGTCCGAGGCCCCTGACTCAACGGCCTCAGTGATGATAGTGGTTACAAGGCGTACCACGGGGCCGGCATTGACGGCTTCCAAACCCTCTACCCTGAGGCTGCGCATGAGCATATTGCTGTCTTCTTCCTCGTAGGCAGCCATAGCATCTTCAATGTAGGAGTCGGTGGCGAACTTTTTGCCGACCTTCTGGAAAATAATTTCCTTGATTTGGTCCTCAAGGGCCAGGAAGGGGATGATCGTTCTACCGGTCACCATGCGTAGCGTTTCGCGCTTGACGAAGTCCAATGGGTCCACCATCGCCACTTCGAGCTTGTCATCGAAAGCCCTGATAGGCAAGACGAGGTATTTATTCATATCCGCGGGGGACAGGATCGCTTCGAGGTCTTTGGTGTAAGTGTAATCGCGAAGGCTTATGTATTTGATACCGATTTGTTTCTCAAGGGCTAACGCAACATCCTCTTGAGAACAGAACCCCTGTCGAACCAGAATCTGGCCGATTTTCAAAGCCCCATCACTGCTGGCCTGGATGGCAAGGGCCTTCTCCAGCTCTATGGGGGTGATAATGCCCCCCCTCACCAGGATCTGGCCTAATTTTTCACGCTTCTGGCTTTCCCCAGGCAAGATAACCACTCCCCCGGGGCCGAGCCCCGGATATCATAATTTTGCATCATAATACAACCGGATAACGCGTATCCGGTAATCTGTGAAATTTTACCGATGTTTCAACCAAATGTCAATTTATCCCCCCACGCCTAAGCCGCATAAAAAACCACCTTAAATATCCCATTAAAATCGCATCTCGTCAACCATGATGATATAAAATTTTATAAGCCTTTTTCACCCTTTGGGTCAGCCGAAAGAATCCGATTCCTTTGAAATCAAAAAAAATCATGACTGTCGTCCCTCTCCACCGTTCTTACTGATTAGCGTATGGCTTTTCAATGAATTACAATGGCCTTTGGATGCCCATACCATGAATCGGACAATATGAATGAGAATTTATAAAATGACCGGCGAAATAGAAAATGACCAAGGGGCAACCGAATCCGCGGACAGCAAAGGAGTCAGCCTTTTTATCCGTCTCCTTTTCGTCTTGGCCTTAATTGCAGCATGTCTCGGGCTTCTCATTCATTGCGTTCAATATCTCGGTTTCGCATACCCGCTTGACGACGGGGAAGGCTTTGTCCTCAACCAGGCCAAAATCATCTCGCAAGGTCGGAGCCCCTACCCGCCCATTAATATTAAACCATTCATTGTCACCAACTACCCACCATTGTTCATAACGCTCTTGGCGCTGCTGGTTAAGGTTTTCGGCGTAAAGCTCACCTTGGGGAGATATATATCCTTCTTTTCGGGGTTAGCGATTCTCTATCTCGTTTATTTGGCCTGCACGGGCCGAAGGCTTAAACGGACCGGGATCAGCAGTTTTGTCGGGCCGGGGTTACTCGCGGCAAGCCCCGTGATGTATTTCTGGATGCCGCTCTGCCGTATCGATATCTTCGCTAATTTTCTCTCTCTCGCGGCGATATATTTAGCTTGGAGGTATAAGGACAGCAAACGGCTTTACCTGTCGCTCCCCCTCCTATGGGCGGCGCTTTATATCCGTCAATCCTCGGTGGAAGGCCTCATTGTTATAAGCGTTTATTTATTTTTGCAAAGGCGAAATGAATTCTGGAGATATCTCCTGCTCTATATTGCAGGTGCAGTAGTCCTGTCCGGCGTTTGCTTCTTGGTCTTTGGACCGGAATTCTTCAAGCATGTAGTGATATATACAAGAACAAAGTGGTATGCGGTGAGGCTCCTTGCCACTTATGAGGTCATTTTCAAAGGGATGCTTCTCCCCACCGCCATAGGCATCTTCGCGGCCTGGGAATTGAGGAAAAACAAGGAATCATCGATCTGGGTATATTATCTCATAGTGGGTTTCCTCATGACCCTTCTTGCTGGCAAAGTCGGCAGCGACCAGAATTATTTCCTGCCGATGTTCATCCCGCAGGCAATTGTTATTGGCATCTGGGCGGCAGAGATCTTGAATTCACCGGTGCAATGGAAGGTTAAGAATGGATTCCTTTTGCTGATGGCGGGACTGGTCCTGTTTATGGGATTCGTGATAGGCGACCGCGAGCTTTCGTTCACGCCGTCAAAGGCAGTGGCTTACAACGGGCAGCAGCTCGTTGAGATTATCCGCAGCTTTAAAGGACAGGTGTTGGTTGAGGATGAGGGGCTAACCCTTTTAGCAGGGCGGGAAGTCATTTATAACCCATTTATCATGAACGAACTCAACAAAGAGGGTTTGTGGGACCAGACGCCGTTTGTCGAATCCATACGCAACGCGGAGTATGACCTTATCGTCCTGCGTTTCAATGTATTTGACAAGAACAATGAAGATACGGCTGAGCTTGGTGATATGGCTGGATGGGATCGTTTCAGCCCTGAGATGGAGCAGGCGGTAAGGGAGAATTATGTCACCGATGGCACACCGCTGCCGATGCGACGGCTGTGGTATTTCTACACGAGGAAATCCGAAGGCGCCCCGAAGGTCAAATTGGTATTTGAATAATATGATCAATAAGCAACTCTCTTATTGTGGTGCAAGCGTCCGGGCCTGTTGAAAGAGTTAATATCAACATATTAAGACAAAGACAATCACGACCTTGGTAGCCCCGGGTTGGCCGCATCCTTTTAAATCATTGATAAATTGCGGCCTACCCGGGGTAGGAGCCAATTTATTTCATGGATAAGGATGGCTCCAACCACGGGCTACCAGATAGCAAGACCTTTTCAACAGGCCCAAGACGCCTGCACCACACCCAACCTTTTTGGCAAGCGCACTGTCCCTAAGCATCCCGTTCCAAAGGATAATATTAATGCGGGAAAGGAGGAGGGCAATGCAGCATAACGGGCAGGCATCGAGATGCTCCTCGGAATGGAATAAATTCTGGACGCTGACCATATCCAACCCTCGCGTCCCCATCATGATATGGTTCTACGGCATGCTGTTCAAAGCGCTCACGTTGACATGGTTAGGATATGGCGTGGCGCGCGGGACACTTATCCTCATAGACCATGGGCCGCCGGAAGCATTTTTAATAGTAATGTTCCAGATACTCGCCGCAACCATAATTTATTTTCTTGGTGACGGCCTTTGCAATGGGGAAAGGACATCGGTTTTTGGCTTAGCGATGCTATTTTTGACGTCAATCGTCGTAGCCGTTTACTCATTCAAATTCGGGTATCACCTCGATAAGGGATTGCTGGCCGGAGTGATAACTGTCCTTTTCATACCACCCATTATTTCAGGCATAAAAAATTTCAAGATGCTGAATTAGGACAGGCTATGGCCTTTGCCATAATTGTTACGGGACAAGGGTGTCCCGAAACATCAGTTGCTTATACCAATCCCACTTTATAGGTCCTTTTTCCTTATGCGGTAATCACCCACATCCTCGAAGACTCGGCTGTGGGCGCCACCCATATTTTTCCTCTGCATACTCCCTTTTCTCCAGTCTCCAGCCTATAGCCTCCAGTGCATGCTCCCTTTTCTCCAGCCTACAGTCTCCAGCCTCCAGCCTCTCTCACTTCCCACTATCTCCCTTCACCCCTTCTAAAACCTTGTCAGCTAAGAATTTCACCTGGTCGGATTTTGTCACACCTAAAGCAAGCTTGGCGTAGGTTGATGCCTCGGTGTTTTGCTTGAGTTCGAAATACGATAACGCCAAAATAATATAGACATTATCGTTGTTGAGCAGAATAAGCGGCAAGAGGATTTCCACAGCCCGGTTATATTTCTCCGCCTGGTATGCCACGATTCCATAGCTGATGACAAATGTATCATCCCCGGGCCTGTCATTACCGAGCCCCTCGTAAGCGGCAAAAGCGTCGGCATATCGCTGAGCTTCCTTGTACCATTCCCCCAATTTCAGGCGAAGTGTGATTGTATCGGCATCAGAATATCCCTTAATATTCTTTTCCAGCGATTCAATTGACTCGTCAAGTTTCCCTGCGTCATGCAATTTGACGGCTTCATCCAATGCCTGCTCGGGAGTCAGCCTTGTAACCAGGATGGGCGGGAGAGTCATCTTATTTTCCCAACCGGCTGAAACCGATTCGAAGCGTGTATATGGTATTGCCAAGTTGTAATTCCCCTTGGCCTTGTCCGCGAAAAGGTTGTTTATGCCGATGACGCCATCCAAATCGAGGTCGTAGAGAGGGCCGCCCGAGTTGCCGTACGTGATTGCAGCGTCGGTCCAAATTTCAGCAATATCCCCTTCCCTATCGCGCTGTATCGATGAGATGATGCCCCGCGTCACGGCGACATTGAAGGTGTCGTTCCGGAAATCATTGCTGTCGACGATTGGGAAGCCAAGGCAGATGATGTCATCGGCGATTTCAGCTTTATCGACCGGGGCAATGCGTAAGGGCTGGTAACCGTCACCCGGAAGCTGAAGGAGGGCGATATCGAGCCCCTTATCCTCGTGGAGCAGTCTGCATTCCTCAAAGGGGCGCTTGACGGTGGAATCCCATACGGCATATATATTTTTCGCGCCGTTGATAACGTGCTGGTTTGTTACGATGCGGCCGTCATCCGATATGATGAATCCCGAACCGAGGTTTATCTGGTCGCCGATTCCAACAATGAGGACGACTGAAGGGACGAGTTTGCGTACAGTGTCATCCAGGCCATAGGCGGACTGGAGGGCTTTGGCGTTGGCGGGAGGGGATGTCGTAATTATTGAAATAAGAATTAGGGCTAATGTGATATATCGGTGCATGAGTCACCTCAGATGTCCGCTCCCTGACGGTCGCGGTTCGGAAAAAGTTTTTAATATCTCAACTGAAATCCTTGAATTTGTTCTGCCGCAGGGCTTCATAAAGCACAACTGATACTGAGTTCGCGAGGTTGAGGCTTCGTATGTCCTTCTTCATGGGTATTCTGAAAACATGCTCAATATGTTTATCGATGAAATCATCACCGAGCCCTGCTGTTTCTTTGCCGAAGACAAGCAGGTCGCCGGTGAAGAATTGGACATCGGTATATCTTTTCCCTGCTTTCGTGCTGAAATAATGCACCCTTGCACCCTTGAGTTTCGCGAGCAACTCATCGAGGGAATCGTGCGTAAATACCTTCAGCTTATCCCAGTAATCAAGCCCCGCGCGCTTGAGGTGGGCGTCATCGAGCGAGAAACCGAGCTTGCCTACGAGATGCAGCACTGAATCGGTAGCCGCGCACAGTCGGGCGATGTTGCCGGCATTGTTGGGAATCTCCGGCTCCACAAGCACGATGGAGAACCGTTTCGCGCAAGCCTGCACGACATCCTCTTCAGCGCCTTCCTCTTCATCCGCCAATGCTTCCGCGACTTTCCCCTCAACTTTTCGCGGTCCCCCTTCCAACGCGGCTTTGGCGGCATCGCGGAATACATCGGTCTCCTCTTCATCCTCCGCGATGATTTTCAGCGACCCCTCGGCATCCTTGCCGCCGAGCATGCCCATCGCCTCGATAGCTGCGAGCCGCACCGGGCCTTCGTTGTCGTAAAGCGCTTCACGAAGGAATTTCACGCTCTCCTGGCCGCCGAGTTTGCCGATGGCCCTGCAAGCCGCCGCACGGGTCTGCGTCGCGCCCTTGAAGATTATGTTATGCAGGTTTGGAACAGCCTTGACCTGACCGAGTTCGCCTATGGCCCAGACATAGAAGGATCGTATTTCATCATCCCGCTCGTCATCGAGGAGCTTGCCCACGAGGTCGGAGAAAAATTTGTCGCGCTCCCCAACGCGGCGCTTGATGACATTTTCCATGAACCGTGTACGCGGATTGGCCATCATCTCACCTCATCAACGGGAAGAATATCACATCGCGTATCGAGTTCTGTCCCGTAAGCAGCATCACGAGCCTGTCAACGCCGATGCCAAGCCCGCCCGCGGGGGGCATGCCATGCTCCATAGCTTCTACAAAATCCTCATCCATCGGATGCGCTTCCTCGTCGCCCTCGGAGCGCATCTTCACCTGCGCTTCGAATCGCTCTCTCTGGTCAATCGGGTCGTTCAATTCGGTGAACGCATTCCCCATCTCGTGCCCGGCTATGAACGGCTCGAAGCGGTATACAAAGCCGGCCTTGCCGGGGATGCGCTTGGCAAGAGGGGATACTTCGATGGGATAATCAACCACGAATACCGGCTGAATAAGCTGCGGCTCAATGGCGTTCTTGAATATCAAATCGATAACCTGCCCACGGGTAATATGCGCGATATCCTCATCATCCGCTATATAGCCCAAATCCTTGGCTTTCTTGATAAGAAACTCGAGCTCGATGGGTTTCTCAAGGTCGATGCCGGTATGCTTCACCATCAGTTCATTGAGCGGTACCCTCGGCCACGGCGGAGTGAGGTCGATTTCATGTTCGCGGAAGTTGCATTTCAACGTACCGTTGACCGTTTCAGCGCAGGATACGAAGATGTTCTCAGTAAGGTCCATCATCGACTGCAAATCGCCAAACGCCTCATAGGCCTCAAGCAATGTGAATTCGGGATTGTGGTCGCGGTCCATGCCCTCGTTGCGGAAGACCTTGCCGATTTCATATACCCTCTCTATGCCCCCTATCATCAGCCTTTTATGGTAAAGCTCGAGGCTTATGCGAAGGAACAGGTTCATATCGAGGGCGTTGAGATATGTCGTAAACGGCTTGGCCGCAGCGCCGCCGGCGATTTTGTGCAGCATCGGCGTCTCGACTTCGAGGTAGCCGCGCTCGTCAAGGCATTTGCGGATTTGGCGTATGATAGCCGCACGCTTGATGAAGACATCCTTCACATCAGGGTTGGCGATGAGGTCGAGGTAGCGGTAGCGGTAGCGCAGTTCCTTGTCCTGGAGGCCATGGTATTTCTCCGGCAATGGCTGCAAGGCTTTGCCGAGATATTTGTATTCAGCCACATTGATTGTTATCTCGCCGTGCCGCGTCTTGAAGACCTTGCCCTCGACGCCGATGAAGTCGCCGATGGATATGAGGTCGAGGAACTTATAGGCTCCCTCGCCGATGTTGTCTATTTTGAAGTAAAGCTGGATTTTGCCTTTATAATCGTGAATGTCGAGAAACGACGCTTTCCCCATTACGCGTTTCGCGGTGATACGTCCCGCGGCGCGTACGGTCGTCCCTTCAAGCTCGGCGAATTTGTCTGTCACCTGCGTGGAGTAATGCGTACGGTCGTAGCGC
>Ga0315277_10001337_pt1 | contig 36147 bp, 31 predicted proteins | sample YL17G05_15_MG_FD_203695 | JGI IMG/M metagenome (GOLD analysis project Ga0315277, IMG submission 203695) | Sediment microbial communities from Yellowstone Lake, YNP, Wyoming, USA - YL17G05_15 | ecosystem: Environmental > Aquatic > Freshwater > Lake > Sediment | place: USA: Wyoming | collected...
GGCCACCGCGCTGAGGCTCGATGACTCCGTCCCCCCGAGATCTATCGGCACGCGGTCGGCTTCCTTGTGTGCCAGGGCCAGGGCGACTCTCTCGCGTGAAGTCATGTCTCCTCCGGGCTCGAGCGAAGCGAGAACGTCACAGCACTCGGAAAACCGCCGAGACTTCGACCGCCGCCCCGAGCGGCAGCGCCGCAACCCCCACGGCCACGCGCGTATGCCTGCCGCGGTCGCCGAGGGCCTCGACGAGGAAGTCCGACGCCCCGTTTATGACGAGAGGCTGGTCCGTGAAACCGGGCGCCGAGGCGACGAACCCTTCGATGCGGACGGCCTCGACGCGCGAAAGCTCCCCGACGGCGGCCTTTGCGGCGGCGAGGATGTTTATCGCGCAAACGCGCGCGGCCGCCTTCGCATCCTCGAGGGTCACGTCTTTGCCGGCGGTCCCTTTGCACGAAAGCGCCCCGCCGGCCATCGGAAGCTGCCCGCTGATGTAGAGCAAGTCGCCCGCGCGCTTGGAGGCGACGTAGTTGGCGACGGGGGCGGCGGGCTTCGGCAGTTCGATGCCCAGTTTCGCGAGTTTCTCCTCGGGCGTCACATCGGCCTCCCTAATCGACGACCTGTGCCATGGCGATCTCGGTTATCCGGTCGACGTTGACGTGTTTGTGCACGAGGCGGCGCGCGATGCTGATTTTTTTCTTGTCGTTCGGGCGGATCTTGAACGTCATTTCGCTGATTTTCTTGGCCGCCTTGTAACTGTCGTCCTTGACGAGGACCACCGGCATCCAGGTTTTTCTCACGAGCCTCAGGATGTTCTCGTGCGGATAGATGCCGCCGGTGAGGACGATCCCGGAAACGCAGTTCGCCTTCCCGAGGCCGAGCATGCAGCCGCCCATCGCGGCGAGCATCAGGTCCTCGCGGTCGCCCGCGGTTATGAGAAGCGCGCCGCGCCCGAGGTAATCGAGCGCCCTGTGCGGCGTCATCGCGCCGATTACCACCCTGTCAATGTGCGTGTCGAGGTGGGAAGTGCCGTTCACGAGCTCGCCGCCCGTCTCTTCGAGTATCTGCTGCATCGTCGGGCCGACGAGGAGCTCCTGGTAGGGGATGACGCCCAGGAGTTCCAGGCCGAATTTCGCCAGCCCCTTGCGGCCGTATTTCTCGACCTCCTCGATCTTCTCCGGCAGGACCTTGTTCATGATGACGCCCATGATCTCGACGCCGGAGCTCGCGAAGAGACACCGGTTCAAGAGCACCTCGTCGATGGGCTTTCCTATCCCGCCGCCGGTGACGAGGATGACTTTCGCCTTGAGGAGCTTTGCGACGCTGGCGTTGGAGAGGTCGAAGCATGACCCTACGCCCGCGTGCCCCGTGCCCTCGATGACGACGAAGTCGCTTTCCCCGTCCACGGCACGGAATGCGCGCCATATCTCGCGCTTGAGGTCGTGCTCGTCTCCGCGGTCGATGTAGTCGCGCGTGAAGTTGCGCTCGACGGCGACGGGGCTCATGTTGGGCAGGGCAAAAGGCATTCCCAAGACGCCCCTGATGAGGACCGCGTCTTCGTCGATCTTGTGCCCCTCGACCTCGATGTAGCGCTGACCGACGGGCTTTATGAACCCGAGCCTCGGTATCCTGCCGGAAAGGCACGCCAGGAGGCCGAGCGAAACCGTGGTCTTGCCTTCGTTCTGCCGCGTTGCCGCGATGAATACGCGCTTTGCCATGTGTGCCTTTCGACGAAGGTCCCGTCAGCCCAGCGATACGCCATGGGATTTTACGCGGCGAAGGGCTTTTTGCAAAGCTTCTGCGAGTGATGCGGCGGCTGCGGAGGCCGCTCCGGCAAGTGCGAGGCGGTTTTGCGCGGCGTGAAACGCGCCGTTTCCCGCCGCCGAAGGCGCCCCCGGCTCGTCCGGTCGAGATCGGGCGGCGCCGATGTGGAACGCCCTTCAGGTTCGCGTTTCGACGGTATCTCTTGAGAGAAGGGGCGGTCCGACACCGCTGTCGGACCGATGGCGTGGACCTTCTACTTCCTGTGGAAAAGCCTCGCGAAGAAGCCGCGTTTCTTCTGGTGGATAAAGCCGCCAGGTCCGCCCGCCAGGCTCATGGCGGCACGCGTGACCTCGGCGCTGGAGACGTCGGTGTTTACCGACAGGACGTCTTCCGACTTCTTCGAGGGGTCGGGGATGTTAATGACCTTCCCGCAGACCGGGCACTTGCCCTTTTTCCCGGCCGCTTCCGCCTTCACCTTGATCGACTTCCCGCACTGCAGACATTTGACTTCAATCGGTGCCGCCATCAAGACCTCCGCTCCCAAAGTGGCTCCCAGGATGACATAATGGCTTACGAGAAATAACTCAGTGCGTTTCTGAACACTCTGAAACCGTCGCCCTCCGCCGCCGCCTCGCCGCGAGTCCACCGCGGGTGATGCCACGGCTCGATGTTCCGCTCCGGGTGCGGCATCAGTCCGAAGACGCGCCCCGTCTCGTCCGATATCCCGGCGATCGACGCGACCGAACCGTTCGGGTTGACGGGGTAGGGGCCCTCGCGGCCGTCCCCGTCGCAGTACTTGAGGACGGCCTGGCCGGTCGATTCGAGGCGCTTCAGGGTCTGGTCGCCGTCGGTCACGAACTTCCCCTCGCCGTGCGCCACCGGCAGGTAGATGATCTCCTTCTCGCGGAAAAACGGCGTCTTGGTGCTGACGACCTTGAGGTGCACCCAGCGGTCCTCGTAACGGTTCGAGTCGTTCGAGGTGAGGGTGGCCTGCTGGCGCAGCGCGTCCCATCCCGGCAGGATCCCCATCTTCACGAGGACCTGGAAGCCGTTGCAGATGCCGATGACGAGCCTGCCGGCGTCGACGAATTTGCGGACTTCGTCGCCGACGCGGTACTTGAGTTCGTTGGCGAGGACCTTGCCGGCCGAAATGTCGTCGCCGTACGTGAAGCCGCCGGGGATCGCGAGTACCTGGTAATCCGAAAGACGGACCTGGCCTTCCGCGAGGCGGTTCACGTGGACCCTGTCGACGCGCGCGCCCGCCTTCGCAAAGGCATGCGCCGTCTCTTCATCGCAGTTGGTGCCCGCCGCGCGCAGCACCAGGACCCTTATTTCCGCCAACGTTTATCTCCGCTCGCCGGCGCCTGGACCGCCGGCCGGAAGCGCACGACACGGTAAAAAGCGGAATTCTAACGATGACACGCGGCGTGTCAACCACGCCGCGCGGCCTCAAAAAACCCCGGGGCCTAAAAGGCCAGCGTCGCCTTCCAGGCAGCCTTGAGCGCCTCGATGCCGGCCGACAGAACCCTTTTTCCTCCGCAGAAAACGTTAACCGTTCCGGTGTCTGTCACCTTGCCGGCCTGTCCGAACGCGATGCCCTTCATCGCCTCCTCGAAGGCCTTGGCCTTGGCCGGCTCGACCTCGACCACGAAGCGCGTCGGGCTTTCCGAGAAAAGCATCGCGCGTGGAGAAACGCCCGATCCCTTCACGGGCACCGCTTCGAGCGCCACGTCGGCCCCCATATCTCCTGCAAATGCCATCTCCGAAATCGCGACGGCCAGCCCGCCGTCCGAGACGTCGTGGCAGGACCGCACGAGCCGCGCCTTCGTCGCCGCCGAGAGCGCCTCCATAAGCGCCTTGCCCGCCGCGGCGTCGACCACCGGGACGTTGCGCCCCACCTTTCGCTCGAGCGCGTAGAACTGCGAGCCGCCGAGCTCGTCCTTCGTGACGCCCACGACGTAAATGAGGTTCCCGGCGGCCTTCAGGTCCATGGTCACGGCGCGCGTCACGTCGTCCATTATCGACATGGCGCTGATGAGAAGCGTTCCTGGAATGGAAATGGTGACGCCGTTTGACTGGAACTCGTTGTTGAGGCTGTCCTTGCCCGAGATGAACGGGGTTCCGTAGGCAATCGCGGTGTCGTAGCACGCCCGCGCCGCCCGCACAAGCCCGCCGAGGCGGTCCGGCTTGTCGGTGTTGCCCCAGCAGAAGTTGTCGAGGATCGCCGTGCGCTCGAGGCTGCCGCCGACCGCGATAACCTGCCTGAGCGCCTCGTCTATCGCGTTTGCCGCCATGTGATACGGGTCGATGTCGCTGTACGAGGGGCAGAGGCCGCAGGAGAGTATCACGCCTCTCTTCGAGCCGCGCACAGGCATGACGATCGCCGCGTCGGACGGGCCGTCGTTGCGGGCGCCGACGAGGGGCTTCAGGGCCGAGCCGCCCTGGACCTCGTGATCGTACTGCCGTATCACCCACTCCTTCGAGGCGACGGTCGGGCGCGCGAGGATCTTCAGAAGCTCCTCGGTGTAATCCGCCTTCTCCGGGATTTCCGGCTCGGCGAGGACCGGGGGCCTCCAGGTGGCCTTGCGCTCGAGACGCGGCATGCCGTCGTGGAGGAACTCCATGTCGATGTCGGCGACCTTGTGGCCTTCGTAGAAGAGCTTGAGGCGGTGGTCGCCCGTGAATTTCCCGATAGCCGTCGCCTCGACGTTTTCCGACATGAAGAGTTTCGCCAGTTGGTCGAACTTCGCCGGCGCCACGGCGAGGACCATCCGCTCCTGCGCCTCGCTGCACCATATCTCCCACGGCGAAAGCCCCTCGTACTTGAGCGGCACCGTTTCGAGATAGACCTCCGCGCCGACGTCCTTTCCCATTTCGCCGACGGCCGACGACAGGCCGCCCGCGCCGCAGTCGGTTATCGCGTTATAGAGGCCGAGGTCGCGCGCCGCCAGGAGCACGTCCGTCATCTTTTTTTCGGTGATGGGGTTTCCTATCTGCACGGCGCCGGACCAGACGCGGTCGCTGCCCGTTTCGAGCTGGGCGCTCGAAAGCGTCGCGCCGTGAATCCCGTCGCGCCCCGTGCGGCCGCCCACGACGACGGCGAGGTCGCCCGCGCGCGCCGCCTTGTCGATCTTGTCGCGCCGAATGACGCCGACGTTGCCGCAGTAGACAAGGGGGTTGCCCACGAATCTCTCGTCGAAAACGATGGCGCCGTTCACGGTGGGAATGCCCATCCTGTTGCCGTAGTCGCGCACGCCGGCGACGACGCCCTTCATGACGCGCTTCGGGTGCAGGCACCCGGCGGGGATCCTGTCTTCGGGCATGTCCGGCGGCGCAAAGCAGAACACGTCCGTATTGGCCACGGGTTTGGCGCCGAGCCCCGTCCCGAGCGGGTCGCGTATGACGCCGCCGATTCCGGTCTCCGCGCCGCCGTAGGGCTCCACCGCCGACGGGTGATTGTGCGTCTCGACCTTGAAGCAGACGCAAGTTTCCCCGTCGAAGTCGATGACCCCGGAGTTGTCCTTGAATACGCTTACGCACCAGGGGCGCGCCAGTTCCTTCGTCGCGCGCGCGACCGTGGACGCGAGGAGGTTGTCGATTATCTCGCCCTCGTAGTCGATGACGCCCTTGAAAGTCTTGTGCACGCAGTGCTCGGACCACGTCTGCGCAAGGGTCTCGAGTTCCGCGTCCGTCGGGTGGCGCCCGGCCTTTGCGAAATAATCCTTTATCGCCTTCATCTCCGCGAGGTTAAGCGACAGGCCGCGGTCCTTGCTTACCTTGATGAGCTCCGCGTCGCTCGCGCCCGAGAGATCGATCGTGACCTTCCTGTAAGTGTAAGGCGCGGCCTTAGCCTTCGGCGTCGGCTTTCGCTGGCCGAACCAGCACTCCTCGATGACCTCGTTGGCGAGCACCTCCGCGGCGGCCCGCCGAAACTCCTCCTCCGACGCCGCCCCGGCCAGAACGTACTTGCGCGACGTCGACACCGCGCTCGCGGCAAGGCCCATGTCCGCGATCCCTTTAAGGGTCGACGCCTCGACCGGGTCCATGACGCCCGGTTTCTTCACGACCTCGACCACGAGTTCCCTGCCGGCAATCCCCGTCTCGACGGGCTCGTTTATGGCGTAGCGGTCCGTCACCGGGTCCGCCAGGAGTTCGCGCGCGATCCGATCGACCGCGTCCCGCGCGAGGTCGCCTTCTATCGTAAAGACGCGGACGAACCTCGCGTCGGCAATGCCCGACAGCCCGGCGTCGGCAAGGTCCGCAAGGGCGGCCCTGCCTGCCGGATCGGCGAACCCAGGCGCCATCGCCACTTCAACCCGCCAGATCAACTCGCCCCTCCGTTGAATCTCTTCCGGCGCCTGTCGGCCGCTTTCCTCAGGTATTCCTCGAGCCCGTCGTAATCGCCGAGAAGCAATTTCTGTTTGACCTTCTCCAACTCTCTCTCGAACCTCTCGATTGAAGCGATGACCTCGTTGTTGTTTGCCTCGATGATCTCCCGCCAGAGCGACGCGTCCCCGGCGGCGACCCGCGTCGTGTCGCGGAGCCCCGACGCCCCGAACGGCAGCGCCCCGTCGCCGACCGCCGCGATGAGCGCCGATGCGACGATATGCGGCAGGTGGCTCACGTCGGCCACGACCGCGTCGTGTTCGGCGGGCGCCATTCGGAACACCTTCATCCCCATCGCCTGCCAGAACTCGCTCAAGGCGTCGGAGTGCCGCGCGTCCGTCGTTTCCGTCGGCGTGATGATGCACGTCGCGCCCGCCAGAAGCTCCGCCCGCGCGTTCGCGACGCCGCGCTTCTCGCTTCCGGCCATCGGATGGCTTCCGATGTAGTACCGGCCCTTCGGCATGCGCGGCCTCACGGCGGCGTCGATCTTCGCCTTGACGCTGCCGACGTCCGTTACGATTGCGCCCTCGCGCGCCGCCGCCGCGCACTCGAGGCAGTACTTCGGTATGTCGGACACCGGCGTCGCCACGACCACCAGCGTCGCCCCCCGCGCCGCCTCGCTCGCCTCCAGGCACGCGGTGTCTATCGCCCCCGCCGCCAGGGCCGTGTCGAGCGACGACTTATGCCGCGCCGTGCCCCTTACTTCGGCGAAAAGCCCCTTTGCCTTGGCCGCGAGGCCTATCGACCCCCCGATGAGGCCCACGCCGATTATGGCAAGAACGCCATCGTCTTGAATCGCCCGCCCCCTCCCGTCCTGCCGGCATGCGCAACAACAACAGAATGGCAAACGTATCGCGATAAGCGCCATATATAGTAGTGTGAAGTCGCCGGCGTGTCAACTTTTTCCTTGTCCGCAGCCCCTGCTTGAACTATAATAACCGCAAAGATTTACGGCAGGATTCGCGGGCCCCATCGGAATTCCAGCCGGTATTGTCCCCCGGCGGCCCAAAAAGCCGCCATGAGCCTATCTTTGAGGGCTGACGTGTCGTGACCGAACCCGTAATGCTCGTAAACTCGGTCCTTAACGGCTACAGGGTCCTCGCCAAGGTCATCGAATGCCCTCGGACGGTCATCTACAGGGGCGTTAACGAGCAGAACCTTCACGAGGTCGCGATAAAGATGCTTTTGCCCCAGTACGCCCGGGAGCGCGGGCTCATCCGCGAGCTGAGGCGAGAGGCCTATTACGAGGGAAAGCTCAGCCACCCGAACATCATAAAGGGCAGGGGCTTTTTCAGGCAGCCCGTGCGCCACCACTTTATCATGGACTACTTCCCGTCGAAGTCCATGCGCTTCCGGATGATGGACGAGAACGACCAGGTCATCTCGACCTACCTCAAGCGCATCATGCTCGAGGTGGCCGAAGCGCTCGCGTACGTGCACGGCGAGGGGCTCGTCCACCGCGACGTGAAGCCCGAAAACATCCTCGTGAACTCCGCCGGCGACTCGAAACTGATCGACTTTGCCCTCGCCAGCAGGTATGATTTCCTGTCGAAGGCTTTCATAAGACGCGGGGTTCAGGGCACGCATTCGTACATGTCTCCCGAGCAGATAAGGGGCAGGGCGCTTGATTACCGCGCCGACATATATTCGTACGGGGCGACCGTCTTCGAGATGGTCGTCCGCCATCCGCCTTTCACCGGTTCGAGCGAGGCGCAGATCCTGCGAAGGCACTTGAACGAGCCCGCCCGTGCCATAAAGGTTTTCAGGGAAGACGTGAATCCCGACTTCGACAACCTCGTGCAGCGCATGCTTTCGAAGTCGCCGGCCGACCGCCCGAAGAGCATGCACCAGGTCGTCGAGGCCTTGAAGGAGATGGATCTCTTCGCCGGCGGTTCCGGCTCCGGCGTCCGGCCCGCGGGGGTGGCCAATGAGTAACAGCAACCTCGATTTCGAGAAACCCATCATGGAGCTCGAGCGCCGCATACGCGAGCTCGAGTCCAAGTCCCAGGAGCGCCACACGGACCTGCTGGCGCTCCAGCAGATGCGCGAGACGCTTCACAACCTCATCGGCGAGATATTCTCGAAGCTCACCGCGTGGGAGCGCGTCCAGGTGGCGCGGCATCCCGAGCGGCCGCAGACGCAGGACTACCTGGCGTCGATATTCGACGATTTCGTCGAGCTTCACGGCGACAGGTATTTCCAGGACGACCCCGCGATAAAGTCCGGCCTCGCGCGAATCGACGGCCGTACCGCCATCGTCATCGGCCAGCACAAGGGCAAGGACACCAGGCAGCGCCTCGCCGCCAACTACGGCATGCCGAACCCCGAGGGCTACCGCAAGGCCCTGAGGCTCATGAAGTTCGCCGAGAAGATGCGGTTCCCCGTGATATGCCTCATCGATACCCCCGGCGCCTTCCCCGGCGTAGGCGCCGAGGAGCGCGGGCAGTTCAGCGCCATCGCGGTGAACCTCATGGAGATGGCGCGCCTCAAGACGCGCGTTATCGGCGTCATCCTCGGCGAAGGGGGATCGGGCGGCGCGCTCGGGATAGGCGTCGTTGACCGCCTCTTGATGATGGAAAACGCATGGTTCTCGGTCATCTCGCCGGAGGGCTGCGCGGCGATACTCTTCAAGTCGAGCGACAAGGAGAAGATCGCCGAGGCCGCCGAGGCCTTGAAACTCACCTCCACCGACCTCGTGCGGCTCGGCGTCATTGACGAGATAATTCCCGAGCCCGTCGGCGGCGCCCACCGCGACCCTCGCCGGGCCGCCCAGACGTTGAAGACAATCCTCACGAGGCACCTCGTCGAACTCGAAGCGATGTCCCTTGAGGAGGTCCTGGAACAGAGGTACAAGAAGTGGCGCTCGATAGGGGAGGTCACCAGGGACACCGCGTAGCCAACTCTAAGCGCGTCCGCCGCGCGCGCCGAAAGCGCCCGCGCGGCCGGCCGCGATGATCGGAGGTAATCCTCGAATGCTTCGAAGGTTCGCTTTCTTCCTTGCGCTTTGCATCGTGTCGTTGGCAATTGTTCCGGCGCCTGCGGCCGAAGATCCCCGGCCGGCGGCCCCCGCGCCCGCCGCGGCCGACGTCAAGTACGCCGCGATGGTCCTCTCGCCTTCCGAGGGCGCGTCGACAATGGCCCTCGACAGCCTGCGCGACATGCGCTATCTTTTGGCCGACCCGATGGCGGGCGACTTTCCGCTCGAGGTGGTTGAGCTCTCGCAGGGCGAAGGCGCCTCGGCGCTCGACAACCTGACTGCAACCCTCCGGTCGCGCGACGCGGCCGCTTCCGTCGCCTTCGTCTACATGTCCGGGGACATCGACAAGATACTCGCCGCGCGCGGCGGGAGCCTCGCCGCGTTTTCCGCGGCGCTGCCCGGAAAGACGAAACTCATCGTCATCGACCGCGGCACCCCCGGCCCCGACGACGCCAAGCCTTCGCTTGCCGTTTCCACGGCCGAAAGACAGGACGGCTCGTCCGAGGCGACTCTTGATTTCTCCGGCCAGGCCGGCGCGAAGAACTCCGCCGCGGCGCTTTTGGTGGAGGCGCTTCGCGGAGGCGCGGACAAGGACCGAAACCGAGTCCTGACCGTGGGGGAGCTGGCCTCGTTTCTTGCCGAGAAGGCGTCGCCCGCGGCGCCCGTCGATCTCGGCCCGCTTTCCGGCGTCGCGATCCTCAAGTACCGCACCCCCGCGGTCGTAGCCGCCGAGATCGGGCCGGACAAGTCGCTTGCGCTTGCGGCGGAATACGCGCGCGAAGAGCGCTGGGTCGAGGCGCTCCTCGTCCTGCACGAGATACGGGAATCGAAAATAACCGACCCGGAGTATAGAGCCGTCTCGGAGGCGGCGCAGCTGAACCTCGCCCTCGAGGCCCGCTATGGCGACCAGTCCCGCGACGAGAACGTCAGGCGCGACGCCGACGCCGGCCTTGAGCTCATGTCCGATATGCTGCTTCTCGCCGACCTCCACTACGTGTCCGAGGTGGATAACCGCGCGCTCTTCGAGGGCGGCGTGAAAAACCTTGAACTCCTGCTCGACAACTCGAAGCTGCGCTCGAAACTCGTCCCCCCCGGCGCCGAGGCCGCCATACCCGAGTTCAAGGCCTTTCTCGGCGAGACCATCGACCACGTCAAGGTCCAGCAGAGCCTGTCGGAAAACGACTTCAGAATGCGGGTGAAGCGCGTGCTGATGGAGAACGAGGCGACGGCGAAACTGCCGCCGGGTGCCGTCGTCACCGAGTTCGTCTACGGCATCCCCGCGGCCCTCGACCCCAACACGGACTTCATCCCGCAGCGAGCCTACAAGGAGTTCCAGGACGAGACCATGGGGCACTTCGGCGGCCTCGGCATAGAGATCACGCTCGAAGACAAGATCCTCACCGTCGTCACGCCGATCGACCAGACCCCCGCCTCGGATGCAGGGCTTCTTCCTGGCGACAGGATCGTCGCGATTAACGGCCGCAAGACAGACGGCATGGACCTCGAGGAGGCCGTCGCGCTGCTGCGCGGCCCGGTGGGCACCAAGGTCACCGTGACCATCGTCCACCGCGGCGACACCACTCCCGTCGACGTGTCCATCACTCGAGGCAATATCACCCTGGAATCCGTTAAGGGCTACGCGGTCGACCCCGCGACCGGCCAGTGGCAGTACACGGTCGACGCCGCCGACGGCATCGCGTACGTCCGCCTCACCGACTTCAAGGAGGACACCCCCGACGAGCTCGACCGCGTCGTCACGCCGCTCTTGGCCCAGGGCATGAAGGCGATGGTCCTCGACCTGCGCTTTAACCACGGCGGGCTCCTCAACTCGGGCGTGAAGGTCACCGACCGTTTCCTCGCTTCGGGCACGATCGTGACCGTGAAGGGCGAGCATTCGCGCCCCGTGACCTTCTCGGCCCACTATCTCAAAACTTACAAGGACTTCCACCTCGTCCTCCTGGTCAATGACCAGACCGCCAGCGCCGCGGAGATTCTCGCCGGCGCCCTGAAGGACAACCACCGCGCCGAACTCGTCGGCACGCGCACTTTCGGCAAGGGTACCGTCCAGACGATATTCGGCCTCGAGCGCGGACAGGCGGCCCTGAAGCTCACCACCGCCAAGTACTATACGCCCAGCGGCGTCTCCATACACCGCGAACCCTACTCGCCCGAAGGCGGGCTCACTCCCGACGTCGTCGTGCCGATGAGCGACGAGGACAACGCCAGGCTCTTCGACGTCTGGCACCTGAGGGGCCTCAAGAAGCAGGCGCGCGAACGCCTGTCCGAGATGGAAAAGGACCTCGCCGCCAAGAACCCCGATTTCAAGATCGCCGACCCGGATGCTTTCAAGGACCCGCAGCTCGAAAAAGCCCTGGAAATCCTTCGCGTCGAGCTTCATCCCGCGGGCGAAACCCAGGCCGCCGACTCGAGCCCCGACCCGGCGCTCGAGGGCGGCGTTCTCGCCCCGTAGGCGTTCTCGCGGCATGACAAAGGGGCGCGGCTTCACGCGCCTCTTGCCCCCCGTCTCTCTCGTCGTCCGCGACGAAGACGTCGTACGGGCAGGCCTTCGTGACTGCTCCTGCCGCGCCGTGCATGCCTTCTCGTCCCCGATAGGGGGAGGCTTACGCGACTGCGGAGGGTTTGCCCGCCTGCGGCGGGGTCAGGGAGAGGGATGTCGTTGGTACGGGCAGGCATTCCTGCCTGCCAACGTGAGGCGCGCCGCCGGCTCGCAAACTCTGTCTTTCCAGGGGGCGGGGGGCGTACGGCTTCGGCCTGCGGTGCTTTGTGGTGAGATGCCCTTGTGGGCGGCCGCCTAATTCTTCGCGTGTCTTTCGGCGACTTCCCTCGTGTCCTCGGCGATCATTTTCTCCTCGTTGGTGCAGATGACGAGGATGCGCGTCGGGCTCTCCGGCGTCGAGATGTCCCCCGTCTTTCCGCGCGTGGCCGCGTTTTTTTCGCCGTCGAGGATCATCCCGAGCGGTTCGAGCCCCTTCATGACCATCTCGCGCATGAAGACCGCGTTTTCGCCGACGCCGCCGGTGAAGACGACCGCGTCGAGCCGCCCGATGACGGCGGTATAGGCGCCGATGTACTTGCGTATCCTGTAGGCATAAACCTCCGTCGCGAGTTTCGCCCGCGGATTGTCGTTATCGGCCGCCTCTTTCACTTGCCGCATATCGTTTGACACGCCCGACAGGCCCAGAAGGCCGCTCTTCTTGTTGTATATGGCGTTTATGTCCTCGAACGATGCGACGTTGTGTTCGGCGAGAAAAAAAGTGATCGCCGGGTCGATGTCGCCGCAGCGCGTCCCCATGACGAGCCCCTCGAGCGGCGTAAACCCCATGCTCGTGTCCACCGACTTGCCCCCGCGCACAGCGGTAATGCTCCCGCCGTTGCCCAGGTGGCACGTGATGATGTTCGTTTCCGAAAGCGGCTTGCCGAGCAGTTCAGCCGCCTTCATCGTGACGTACCGGTGGCTCGTCCCGTGGAAACCGTAGCGGCGAATCCGGTACTTCCTGTAAAGGTCGTAGGGAAGGGCGTACGTGTAGGCGCACGGCGGCATCGTCTGGTGAAAGGCCGTGTCGAACACCGCGACCTGCGGCACGTTCGGCATCACGGCGACGGCCGCGCGGATGCCGGCGAGGTTCGGCGGGTTGTGGAGCGGTGCGAGGTCTGAAAACTTCTCTATCGTCGCGATCACCTCCTCGGTGATGAGCGTACTCCCGACGAACTCCTCGCCCCCGTGGACCACTCTGTGGCCGACCGCGCCTATCTCGCCGATGTCCCCGATAACGCCCAACTTCGCGTCGACGAGGGTCTTCAGGATGAGCGAGAGACCCTCGGTGTGGTTTGCGATCCTCGCGGCGATGTCGATCATCTCGCCGTTGCGCTCGTGGTGAAGGGGACTGTCGCCCTCGCCGATCTTCTCCAGCAGCCCCTTCGCGAGGACCCTCTCATCCGTCATGTCGAAGAGCTGGTACTTTATGGACGAGCTTCCGCAGTTGATGACGAGAACCAGCATCAGTATCTCCCTCGCCGCCGTTTCCAATGCTCCGAGCGAATGTCGTTTGACGAACCCGCGGAGATCACGCCCGCGCCTCTCGTTGGCCTCCACGGGATCACGCCGCTTACGCCGCTACTTTTTGGGGGGCACCCTCTGCGGCTCAAAGGGGTACGCGCCTTTGAGCTTCGCCGCGGCCGCCTTGTCCGCGACCACTATCGCTGCCGGATGCATCTGGAGAATGCTCGCCGGGCACATCGCCGTCACGGGCCCCTCGACGGCCGCCGCAAGCGCGTCCGCCTTTGATGCGCCGCTGGCCAACAGCACGATGCGCCTGGCCTCCATTATCGTCCCGATGCCCATGGTCACCGCGTATTGCGGCACCTCGTCCATGGATTTGAAAAACCTCGCGTTGTCCTTGCGCGTCTTTTCGGTGAGGGTCTTGACGCGCGTGCGGCTGCCCAGCGACGACCCTGGCTCGTTAAACGCGATGTGACCGTTTCCGCCTATGCCCAGAAGCTGCAGGTCGATGCCCCCGCTTTTCCTTATCTGCTCCTCGTAATCCCTGCATCCCGCGGCGAGGTCGTCCGCGAGGCCGTCAGGGACGTGCGTGTTTTCCTTGCGAATATTGATGTGATTGAAGAGGTTCTCGTTCATGAAGTACCTGTAAGACTGGTCGTGAGTCGGGGGAAGCCCGACGTATTCGTCGAGGTTGAAGGTCACAACGCGGCCGAAGTCGAGCCGCTTTTCGCGGCAGAGTCGAATGAGTTCCTTATACGTTCCGAGCGGCGTCGAACCGGTCGCCAGGCCAATGACCGCCTGGGGCTTGCGCTTTATGACGTCCGCGATTTCCTCGGCGGCAAGCCTGGACAACTGGTCGTAGTCCTCCTTAACGATAACCTCCATTTGCGACTCCTCCTCTTGCCTTCCCATGAAGAAACTTGTCCGCGCTCCGGCGCGGAAACGATGGAAACCATAAACCAGGGATTTTACCCGCGCGCCCCGTCCTTCTCAACCCCTTTTTTGCTCGTGCGCCGGGCCTCGAGCTTTACGCCTTTCGCCGCGGCGGAACGCTCTGCACCGCGCGTTTTGTCTTTACGGCGGCGCGCGCGAAAGCATAATCTCGGCGAGCGCGTCTTGCACCCGTTTTTGCGAGGCCCGAGAACGAAGCGAGTGTCCGCCTGATGCCGTTTGTACCCGATGCGATTCTCATCGAAGAGGCGTGTCAAGGGTCCGAGGTTGCGGCGCGCGCGAAGCGAATCGCGCCGCGCGCGTCGGTCGAGGTCTTCGGCGACCTTGGCGTCCTCTTGCGCCGGATGGAGATGCTGCCGGCGGAAGTCGCCAAGAGGAACCTCGTCATCGCCCGCCGCGCAGGCGGCTTTGTGAAAGAGTTTCCCGCCGGCCCCGGAATCACGCGCTCCGGCTGGCACTACTTCATCCCCGCCATCGGCTGCCCCGCGGACTGCCGGTACTGTTTTCTCGAGACTTATCATCCGGTACATGTGCCCGTGGTTTTCGACGGCCTCGACCGGATGCTCGCCGAGGTCGAGGCAAAGGCCCGGGAAAACGGCGGCGGATATTTCTACGGCGGCGAACTCTGCGACAATCTCATGCTCGAACCGTTTTCCGAAGTCGTCGCCCCTCTTGTGGAACTGTTTCGCGGGCTGCCGAATGCGACACTGGAACTCAGGACCAAGTCGGCACAAGTTGCTCACCTTGTTGCCGCGGGCGCGTCGCCGAACGTGGTGGTTTCCTGGACGTTTACGCCGGACGATGTCGCAATGGAGTTCGAAAAGGGGACCGCGAGTCTGGAGGAGCGTCTGGCGTCGGCCGACGCCGTCCGGCGGGCCGGTTTCTCCGTGGGAGTCCGCATGGACCCCATAGTGCTTTCGAGCGACTGGCGTCGTTCGTATATGCGTCTGGTGAGCGCCCTCTCCGTGCACTTGGATGCGTCGGGCGTCGACTCCGTGCATCTTGGGTGCATGCGATACACCCCGGCGCTCAAGGCCGCGGCCGAGGCGCGTTTCGGAAGGGGCGGCCCGTTTGCCGGAGAGTTCGCGGCCGGGCCGGACGGGAAACTGCGTTACCCAAGGCCCGTCCGCGTCGCCGCTTACGTCGAGATCGCGAGGATGATTCGCGAGTGGGACGAGAGGATTCCGGTGCGGCTTTGCATGGAAACGCCGGCTGTAACCGCGGACTTCGAGCGGATTTCCGGCGATTTCGCCGCGACTTGAAGGTCGAGACTTCAGGTGCGCGCCGAAAGGCCGCGCCCGGGCCCAACTCAAAAAAGGTGTGGCGAAACAATCGAGGTTTCGGGATAATGTAGCGTTAGTTCGGAACCGCGGCTTTCGAGGGGCAGCAGAACCTCGCGGCGTAAGAATTTCTGGAAGGACCTTGAGGTTCGCGGCCGGCGCGGCGCCGGAAGTGCATTTGGCGGAAAGCGACTTGCGCTGGCAAGTCCAGGAGGAATCGATGCTGGGGAATATCGGCACAACTGAACTCATTATCATCCTCGTGATCTTGCTGCTCCTCTTCGGTTCAAGGCTGCCTACCATAATGCGTTCTCTCGGCAAGAGCGTAAACGAGTTCAAGAGGGGCATGAACGACATTACAGAGGACCCCGACGCGAAGAAAGACGCCGAGACGAAGAAGGACGAAAAGCCCACGCAAGCGGGATAACCGCGCACTCAAGGTTCCGCCGGCCGGGCGCGGAGTTGGCTGACGCGAGCGCCCGCCCGGTGCCTCAAGGCTCGTCCGCCGTTTACGCCGTTGCCTCCACTTCTTGTGTCCATGTGTTCGACCGCAGGAAACAAAACCAGTGTCATTCCATACCCACGGCCGACTCACGGGAACGACGTCAATAAGCCCGTAGAACACTTCCGCCAGCCGCCAGGGAAGTAGGAGTAAGTCGTGTCGTTTGACGTGCCCGCGCCGTCGTACTTGGTGAGCCTGTCGGCGGAGTCGAAGTAGTAATTGTTGTCTGTTGCCCACCTTGGTCATGTTGCCCCAGTAGTCCCAGGACACTGCAGTCCCGCCGTACTGCGTCATCCTGTGGATGTACTCATACTCGTGGAAATAGGTGGCTGTCCCCAGTTTCCTCCCACAAGAACTAACCGGTGAACACCTTGATCCACCACTGCGCAGCCGCGAATTCACAGAAAGAGAGTTGCATCGCCCCTCCAATTACCTGCGAGCGATATGCTGGTCAAGAAACGCAAGCAGCGAGCGCCCGACAGGCTTGGGCTGGTCGCCCTCATTATCGATGAAGTAAAGCCCTGAATCCTCGCTTCCTTGCGCAACTCCAATGGCTCCGTAATCGGATGCTTCCGCTAGAAGATAGTAGTTAGCGTCAGGTTGGACGATTTTTCGAATCTGGGACAGCCCGTAGATCTGCCAATCGCTAATTGTTACACCTTCTGTAGCCGCTACTAATTGCATGTATTCATCCGGCAGTTTGGCATCGATGGATTCGATGAGTTCCTGACGTTGAAGCGGCGACAATGGGCGGTGCAGACCGGAAGGTGCCCAGTTCCGCAGAAGTTTGCGTACGTCATCAGGCAGCTCGCCCAAGGAAGCTGGCTCAAGTGGGGGCTCAGTGCGCATCACATCAGTCAGTGCTCTCACCTTGACGACTTCGCTGCCCCTTTTCAATGGCTTCGGGTTTTTGGTGAATTCGATTGACGAAAGTCTTCCCGCACGCAGAACAATGTCAGCCTTGATCTCAGGTGCGTTGATATCGGCAGTCGGTCGAAGCCAGACGCGCGCCACTACCCTTTCTTCCGACCGCAGAGGAAACAAGTCCTCACTTCTCCAGGATGCGTACCTCTCGGCCTTCCTCTCGTACAAGGCCACGAGCCTCCCACCAGGTGTCCTTTGAATGAGATCGAACCTCACCAACTGACAGTCCAGAATAGCCGCAGCACCAGACGACAAAAGTCCCCTAAAAGCGTCGACGCAGGCTCTCTCGTAAGGTCGAAGTCTTCCGCTTCCGGCATACAACAGCGCGTTCAAAAAGAAGTGCAACATGCTCATGGACATATGAGTGCCTCGCAGTCAAGCATGGTCGGTGTGGCGGCAGCGTACCCGCTCCCTCCGGCGCCTACGACGACACTTTTCCTAAGGTTCAGTTATGGTGCCAGTTACCTCGGATTATGGGTGACTCAATACGGCACGGAACCCTACCAGCTCAAGCCGTAATCTTCTGAACCGACACGCGCGGGGGAACAATCTGCAGGTGATTGGCACCCGCATTCGTTCCGGCAGTTTGACGCTTGACTCAGCAGGCCGTACGCAGTGCCCGCCCCAGCACCTTTTATTACGTTAGGAATCCGATCCCACTGCTGAAGGACAGGATTCAGCTTGGGTCCGAAGCGGCTCCACCCTATGGGGAACCTGAATGGGTCATGCGCATAGTGCCTTGCAGCCGAAACGTAATTGCCGTTGAGGATCGTGACCGGTCCGCCCAGTCGATCTGGTAGCCAGTGGGAGAACTCCTTGCCAAGCGTCTTAACGCCAGCGGCTTTGACTCCTCCGGCCACCCCGATAGCGAGACTGAGGCCAGTGCCTGCCCATTCTCCGCCCTTGTACGCGATTGAACACCTATTCACCTGGCTGTTCCATCCGAGTTTGCCTCTGAGCCAATTGGTCCCGCCGAATGTCAGATTGTCCCCCATTCCCGCAACGAAATTGGTCGCGTCATCAAACCAATCAAGGCCATACGGATCGCTCACATCCAACGGGTGGTTCTGAGCATATCCCCACCTTCTCTCCCAGTCTGCCCATATGGCGTCCCTCGAAGCGAAGGCGCCAATGTTGGGATGGTAGTACCTGTTCCTCATGTAGTACATGGGCCCCTGCCATGAGTCGTAGTCGCGGCTGGTGTAGCGGAAGAGGTTGGAGACCGTGGACGTCTGCGTGCCGAGGTCGTCGCCGAAGGCGTATGTGTCGTAGATATTCTGTGTCGCCTGGGAGGCGTCGATGACGTTCCTCACGCTTCCAAGTGCGTCAGTAGTACGTGCTGCCGCCTGTCGTAGTAGACAGGTTATCATCGAGGCCGGGCGTCACGTAGGACTGGGCAAGCGTCGCATCGGAGTTATACTCCGCCGCCACGTTATCTCCATCGTAGACAAAGTACCGCACGGTACCGTTCTTGTCCCGCTTCACGCGCTCCCAACTGCCAGGGGCGTAGACGTACGTAGTGTCGTCAGAGGTGCCGGGGCCATCGAACTTCGTCAGCCTGTCCGCCGCGTCCCAGTAGTACGACTTGTCCGTGCCGATCTTCGTAAGATTCCCCCAATACTCCCAGGAGTAGGCGATTGTCCCCGCCTTCGTCATCCTGTCGATGTAGTCATAGTAGTACTGTGTAGTGGTACCCCCCAGGACCTTTGTCACCCTGTTGCCGGCCGAGTCGTACGTGAAACTCTGCGTGTAGGCATTCCCGCCGGTCCTGGTCTCCTTGGTGAGTTGATAGGCCGAGTCGTAGTCGTATGCGACAGACGCCGAGGTGTACGCGGAGCCTGATATCGCCATCGTCCGCCTCATGCCCGCGTTATCCAGGGTGTAGGCAAACTGCGATACCAAAGTGGCGTCGGACTCCTTGTTTGACACCACCGTCAGCCTCCCCGCGGGGTCGTATAGGTAGTCGGCGTAGGACGAGTTGCCGTAGACGAGATGCGTGAGTTTTCCGGCAGGGTCATACGTGTACGTCCCCCTTGTGTTTCCGCCTTCAGTCACAACGGAAAGCCGGGAATCATGGTCGCTCGTGCTTCGTCGCGAAGCCCTGCTTCGCGGACTAACATAGGAATATACAGCCCGCGTCCCCTCGACGTCAAGCATTTTCGTCCTGCGGAAGGCCCTGTCGTATTGGCAGGAACCCGCGTTCATAGGGCTGCCCGCCAATTGCGGAGATGCAGGCTTGACCTGCCGACGGGCTATGCGTATAAGAGGGCGGACTCCAGGCAAAGCGGGCGAACTTGTGCTTCGCAGCCAAGCGCTCCTTGGCAGAGCAGGAAAGGCGACGATGGCGGTAGACTTCACGGCGGATGACTGGGCACGGATAAGGAGCGATTACACGCGCTGGTGGAGGGGCGAACTCGACCGGCCGCTTTTCTATTTCCACGAGGTCACACGCGACGGCAAGGAAAGGCATCCCGGCGAACTGCAGGAGTTCCTGACAAACTACCCGGCCGGCGTGACGCCGGAGGAAATCGTCGGCCATTTCGTCGCGTACGAGTCAGAGCGCGTATACCCTGGCGACACTTACCCGTTCTGGTGCATCAATTCCGGCCCCGGCATCCTTTCGGCGGCGCTTGGGGCGCGAGTGAAAACCGCGCCGGATACGGTGTGGTTCGAGCCGGCCGAAGCCGCCGACATCACAAGCCTTGATATCACGTTTGACACGGAGAACCCTTACTGGAAGCGTGTAGTCGCCGTGACAGTCGCGGCCGTCGAAAGGATTGGCGACATCGTTCAAATAACGCACACGGACATGGGCGGAAACCTCGACATCCTCGCCGGCCTCATCGGCACAGAGGCGCTTCTCATGGCGATGTTTGATTGTCCCGAAAAGGTGACGGCGGCTCTTGCGCGCATCACGAAGTATTGGATCGAGGTGTACGACGAACTGTATGCAATCATCCGGCGCCGGTGTCCAGGCGCGCAGTCGTGGGGGCCGCTCTGGGCGCCGGGAACGACGTACTTCCTGCAGTCGGACGTCTCGTACATGATTTCGCCGGAGATGTACAGGCGGTTTGTGCTTCCGGATATAGCCGCGTGCGCGGAGCATCTCGATTACCCGTTTTACCATCTCGACGGGACGGGGGCGCTCGCGCACGTCGACGCGATACTGTCGATAAAGAAGCTGCGCGGCATCCAGTGGAACCCCGGCGAAGGCAAGCCGGACCCCAAGGAATGGCTCGACCTCTTCAGGCGCATCCGCGCCGCGGGAAAACTCGTCCAGGTGTGCACGTCGCGCGCGGGCGCCGAGAAGATATGCAGCGCGCTTGGCGGCAGGGGCTTCCATGTCAGGATATGGGAGGCGCTGTCGGCGAAAGAGGCCGAGGAATTCCTGCGCGACATGAGGGGCATAGGGGGCTGACAGGGCCCCTCTCACTACCGAGACACGAGCACACAAGGCGACGCCAGGACGGGGAAGAAGGACACATCGCATAAGGATTGGTCGGGCGGCGAGCGTCAGGTTACAGCGGGTTCGAACGCCTCGGGCGAATCGACGTGTTCGGCCTTGGAGATGACGACGATGCCGCTCGGGCTGACCCAGAAGCGTTCGCGGTCCCTGTCGAGGTCGTAGCCGATTTCGGTGCCTTCGGGGACGACGACGTCCTTGTCGATGATGGCGCGGCGGATGCGGCACCTGCGGCCGATGTTGACGCCGTCGAAGATCACCGACTCCTCGACGGAGGCATAGGAGTTCACGCGGACGTTGGGGGAGACGACCGAACGGAGGACCCTGCCGCCGGATATGATGCAGCCGGGCGAGACGAGCGAATCAAGGGCGACGCCTCGGCGGCCGCCTTCGAACTCCTGGGCGAAGACGAACTTGGGCGGCGGGAACTGCTCATGGTACGTGCGGATGGGCCACTCGGAATCGTAGAGGTTGAGGACCGGCGTCACCGCGACGAGATCCATGTTCGCTTCCCAATACTCCTCGATCGTTCCCACGTCGCGCCAGTACTTGGCTTCCTTGCGGTTCTCGTCGACGAAGTTATAGGCAAAGACCTGCGCGCCCTTGCGGATCATGGTCGGAATGATGTTCTTGCCGAAGTCGTGGGCGCTGCGCGTGCGCGCGTCCTCGTAAAGGTACTTTACCAAGGCGTCGGTATTGAAGATGTAGATCCCCATCGACGCGTGGCAATGACCGGGGTCATTCTGGAGAGGAACGGGGCTTTCGGGCTTTTCCTGGAAACCCGTGATGCGCCACGCGGTGTCGGCCGCCATTATGCCGTAAAGGTGGCCCTTGGCGACGGGCACCTCGGCAGTCGCAATCGTGAGCTCGGCGCCCTTGGCGTCGTGGGCGGCAAGCATCTTGCCGTAATCCATCTTGTAGACGTGATCGCCGGCGAGGACGAGCACGTGCTTCGGCTGCTCCTGCTCGATGAAGTGAATATTCTGGTAGATCGCGTCGGCGGTTCCCTGGTACCAGCGCTCGCCGACGCGCTGCTGCGGCGGGATCGGCTCGACGTACTCGCCGACCTCGCGCGAAAGGAAACCCCAGCCTTGCGACAGATGACGGGAAAGCGACATGGACTTGTACTGGATGACGACGATAACCTTGCGAAGCCCGCTGTTGAGCGCGTTTGAAAGAGGGAAATCAATGATGCGGTAGATGCCGCCGAAAGGGACGGCCGGTTTTGCCCTGTGCAGAGTCAGCGGTCCAAGCCTGGTGCCTTTTCCTCCCGCCAAAATGATGGCGAGGACACCGTTGATCATGTCACCCTCCGAGGTTCCCGGGCCTTTGGCAACCGGGGCCCATTGTAGAGGCACGTTTTCAGTTTGCAACAGCAAAGAGCAGCGACGGGTACGCGTATGTCGTTATTCTTGAGATTATACACCATCAGGGAAATCGCGGAGAAGTATCGTCATAAACCCTGTCGCGCCAGCGCCTTAGGTCCCCATGCAATCGGCCGCAAAACGAGACCCGCCGCGGGACTGGACTTCCGTTTAGGAGACAAGACAACGGCGGCGCCGAAATCGTTCGAGGAATTGTAGACGCCTTCGCGGGGGGCGTTTTGGACGGCTTGCCGGCTCTTGATGCGGCAGTTGGCGATGGACGCGGCACGCTACAGGCGTCAACGGGGAGGGGCTTGCCGAAAACGACTCGGACGGCCGCTCTTGACCCTACTTCGAAAGCCGGCGCGGCCACGGCAGGCGCTCATGAGCCGGCAACAGGCGGCATGCCGCCGGGCATCCAAGGCCCTGGGCTACGGTATAAAGACGGCGGCGGAAACGACGGAGGTCCAGACGCCGTTCTTGCCGCCGACGGCGGACTTGGTGATGTTTCTCGTGCGGACGATCTTTCCGCTGATGCGCCAGATCTCGCGGCGTTCGTCCCAGGATGCGTCCTGTTCGTAGTCGAGGCCAAGTATCGTGGCGAGCATCGACGCGGCGAGGTCCTCGGCGTACTCGCCGGCCTGTTCGTCGGTCTGGCCGTGGGCGTGGTGCTCGCTCAGGTAGCCGTAAAGGTTTTTGTCCGCGGGGATGGCGAGGCCGACGGAGGCCGCGATGAGGCGGCAATACTCGTCCGTGTCGGCGCGGCTCAAGACCGTGTAGACGATCTGGCCGGGCTTGAGGATCGATATGCCTTCGCGCTTGGAGATGACCTTGCAGTGGGGAGGAAAGATGCTTGACACCGTGACGAGGTTATAACAGGCGATCTCGGCGTTGCGCAGCGCTTCCTCGAAGCTAACGAGATGTTCCCTGTGGCGCCCGACACCGCTTGTCAGAAAAACCTTCGTGGGCGTGAACATCCATAAATCCTCCTTCGTAACGGGCGGACTCCTGTGACGGCCTCTAGAAAGTGAATTTATATTTTGCCGCGAGGGATTCGTCAACATAATCCTTCCGCGGCGAAGAAAAATGCCCGGGCGCTTTGTCGAGCGCGTCCCGGCCGGTATAATGGCAGGGGAGTTCAACCGGCGGCGCACAAGACGCGAGGGAGCATGCCATGGCGAAAAAAACGGGGATAGCGCTTGCGGCGGCGCTCGTCGTCGCGGCGGCCGCGTCGTTCTATTTTGCCTTTTCGGTGGACGGCGAAGCCGCCAAGGCCGCCAGGCCCGGCGGCGGGGAGTCAGCGGCCGCGGCCAGGCAGGCGGCGCAGGCGTCCAAAAACGCGGCCAGGCCCGCCGAGCGAATAAGAGAGCCCGCGGTGGCGGGGCAATTCTACCCGGCGGACCCGGCCGAGCTCGCCAGGGACGTGAAGGGCTTCATCGAGAAGGGCAAGGCCGAGGTGCCTGCGGGCACGAGGGCGATCGGCGTAGTCGCGCCGCACGCGGGGTACGAGTATTCGGGCGCGACGGCGGGGAAGGCGTACGCGTGGCTGGCCGGCGCGGCGCCGAAGCGGGTTATCGTGCTGGCCCTGAGCCACGGCGGCGGAAGGGTGCCCCTCTGGATCGACGACGCCGACGCCTATCGGTTGCCCGGCGGCGACATCCCGGTGGACCGCGACGCCGTTGAGGCGCTGAAGAAGGCGGGCCTTCCGGCAATCGCCGGCGCGGCCGGCCGCGAACATTCGCTCGAGGTGCAGCTGCCGTTTCTCCGCGAGGCGCTTAAGCCGGGATGGCGCCTGGTGCCGATCTACGTCGCCGGCGCGGACCTCGACACGTGCAAAAGCGCCGCGGCCGCGATAAAGACGATAATGGACGACTCGACGATAGTTGTGGCATCGAGCGATTTCACGCATTACGGGGCCTCGTACGGGTACGTGCCTTTCAGCGGGACCGACGCCGAGGTGAGCAAGAAACTCGAGGAACTCGACGGCGGGGCGGTGAAACTCATCCTGGCGAAAGACGCGGCGGGCCTTGACGAGTACCTCGACAAGACGGGGGCGACCGTGTGCGGGCGTTACCCGATAACGGTGCTTCTCGACCTCGCGCCCGAATGGGCCAGCGGCCGCGAGGCGGGCTACGCGCAGTCAGGCGCGATTTCGAAGGACTACTCGTTGAGCGTCGGTTACGCGGGCATCGTCTTCACGGTCTCCGGGAGGGACAAGGACTTCTGGGGGGCCCAAGCGCAAGGGGAGAAAGCGATGGGAGAACCGAAGCAGTTGACCGACGGCGAGAAGAAGGCGCTTCTGAAACTGGCGCGCGAGACGCTTGGCTGGTACGTCGTGAACGGCGGGAAGGGCAAGCGGCCCGAGATCCAGCTCACGGACACGCTCAAGGAGAAGCGAGGGGCGTTTGTGACGCTCACGGAAGGGGGGCGGCTGCGGGGCTGTATCGGGTACGTGGAAGCGATAAAGCCGCTGTGGGAGACGGTGATGGAAAACACCGTCAACGCCGCCGTGGAGGACCCGAGGTTTCCGCAGGTCCAGGCGTCCGAGGTGAAGAGCATAAGCATCGAGATCTCTGCGATGTCGCCCTTGAGGAAGATCACCGACGTTTCCGAGATACAGGTCGGCAAGCACGGGATAATGCTTACGCGCGGCTACAGGCGCGGGCTTCTCCTGCCGCAGGTGGCGACCGAGTACGGGTGGGAGCGTGACGAGTTTCTCATGCAGACCTGCGTCAAGGCCGGCCTGCCGCGCGACGCCTGGAAGGACCCCGCCACGACGATAGAGATCTTCAGCGCCGAGGTCTTCCACGAGGAGGAGCCGAAGTAGTGGCGGCGCGATGGGGCAGGAGGGACTTCATCAAGATCGCCGGGGCGGCGGCGGCGGGAAGCATTCTGCCGTTCGGCCGGGACGCGGCGGCGGGGGGCGACGCGGGCAAGCCGGGGCCGCGCGTCGCCGTGGTCACGGCGGCCGACTACGCGGGAAAGGCCGAAGACGTTCCCGCCGACAAGGCGGCGGCCCTCGTGTCGGCGGCGGTCGCGGCCGTCACGGGAGCCGCGGAAGGCGACGCCGCGTGGAAGGCGCTTTTTACGCCGGCCGACAGGGTGGCCATCAAGGTCAACACGATTGCCGGCGCGAAACTCTCGACGCACCCCTCGATCGTTTCGGCGATAGTCGCCGGGGTAGTTTCGGCGGGCGTAAAACCTTCGAACGTACTCGTATTCGACAGGCACGAGAGGGAACTCAAGCGCGCGGGCTTTGCCGTGGGGCCGGACGCGTCGGGCGTGCGCTGCCTCGCGACGGACAGCCCGGCCATCGGGTACTCGGAAGGCATCATCACTTCAGGCTCGGTCGGGTCGCTCTGGAGCCGGGCGGTCACGGACTTCGCGACGGCGATAGTGAACGTGCCGCTCGTCAAGGACCACGACCTCTGCGGCGTCTCGCTCGGGATGAAGAACCTTTACGGCGTCATCCACAACCCGAACAAATACCACGACGACGGCTGCGATCCTTACATCGCGGACGTCTCCGCCTGCCCTGTAATCCGGGGCAAGATGCGGCTCATCGTGATAGACGGCCTTGTCGCGCAGGTCGAAGGCGGCCCCGCGTACAGTCCCTCGGGCGCTTACAGGTACGCGGGCATCATCGCCGGCACGGATCCCGTCGCGACGGACAGAGTCGGATGCGAAGAAGTCGAGCGCTTGAGAAAAGAGATGGGCTTCAAGACGCTGGCGGAGGCCGGGCGCGCCGCGAAATACATCCGGACCGCGGCCGACAGGGGGCTCGGGGTCGCGGACATCTCGAAGATCGAGGTCGTGCGGGCGAGGGTGTGAACTACTTGAGGACGACGCGGCCGAAACGGCGCTTGCCGACCTTCAGGATTTCGCCTCCAAGGATATCCACCTGCGCGGCCGCGTCGTCGATGCGCTTTTCGTCGAGGGTGACCGCGCCCTGGGCGACGAGGCGCCTCGCTTCGCTGTTTGAAGGCGCAAACCCCGCGGCCGTGATGAGGCCCACGATCCATATCCGCCCGCCGTCAAGCGCCGCCCGCGCTATCGATATCTCGGGCATGTCCTGCGGCGCCTGGCGGCGGCTGAAGACGCGCTCGAACTCGTCGGCCGCTGCCTTCGCGGCCTTCGCGCCGTGGAAGGTTTCGGCGATCATGCGCGCGAGGCGGAACTTGGCGTCGCGCGGATTGGGCAGGGCGAGGAGCTCGCGGTACTCGGCCTCGGGGACGTTCGTCAGCAGTTGGAAGTAGTTCGTCATCAGGTCGTCGGCTATGGACATTACCTTGCCGAACATGTCTCCCGCGGCGTCGCGAACGCCGATATAGTTGCCCTTCGACTTGCTCATCTTCTCCTTGCCGTCGAGGCCGACGAGGATCGGCATGGTCAGGGCGACCTGGGGCTCGAGGCCCATGTCCTTCTGCAGCTGCCTTCCGACGAGGAGGTTAAACGTCTGGTCGGTGCCGCCGAGTTCCACGTCGGCCTTCACCATGAGCGAGTCGTACCCCTGCATCAGGGGGTAGAGCAATTCGTGGATGGAAATCGGCTGGTGCGCGGCCCAGCGCTTCGCGAAGTCGTCGCGCTCCATCATTCGCGCGACGGTCATCTTCGAGGCGAGCTCGATAACGTCCTTGAAGGCGAGCTTCCTGAACCAGTCGCCGTTGCGGACGATCTGGGCCCTGCCGACGTCGATGATGCCGTCGACCTGGTCGAAATACGTCTTGGCGTTCGCCTTGACCTCGTCTTCGCTGAGGATGGGGCGGGTCTTATTGGCGCCGCTCGGGTCGCCGACAAGCGCGGTGTAGTCGCCGATGATGAGGACGGCCGTGTGGCCGCAGTCCTGGAACTGCCTGAGTTTCCGCAGCACCACCGTGTGGCCGAGGTGGATGTCGGGGCTCGTGGGATCGACCCCGAGCTTGACGCGAAGCGGCGCGCGCGCCGCGGCGGAACGCGCGAGTTTCTTCGCGAGTTCCTCCTCGGTCGTTACCTCGACGGCGCCGCGCTTCAGGATCTCCATCTGCTTTTCGGCGGAGGGGAATTCCGGTCTTGCCGCGGCCATAACGCCTCCCAAAGAGGGGCTCGTGGTGAAGTGACGCATTCTATGAGGAGCGGCCCGGCAAATCAAGCCCCGCCTGTCTCGCCAGGAGGGCCAGCGCCACGCTCGTCGCGTTGAAGAGGCCGTGGAAAACCATGCTGGCGGCGAGGTCGCGGCGGCGGTCGTAGAATATCGACATGACGAACGCGAGCGGGAGGACCTGGAGGCCGACTGGAACGCTTCCGTGGACCGCGGCGAAAAGGACGGAAGTCACGACGATGGCGGGCCACCTCCCGAACGAACGCTCGAGCCCCTTCTGCAGGAACGCCCGGAAGATCATCTCCTCAAATACCGGCGCCACGACGACGGCGGCCATGACCATGAGGACGAGTAGCGGCAGGTGGGCCCTCGTGAGCATCTCGGCGACTTCCTGGACGCCCGGCTTTGTGCCGGGTATCGCTCGCCACAGCTCGTCGACGATGGGGGAAAGCGCGAACTTGAGCGGCAGAAAGAGGAAAAAGAGACCGACGCCGGCCGCAAGCGACCTGGCCAGCGGCGCCGTCTTGAGTCCCAGCGCGCCCAGCGGGTCTCCGTGTCTTGCGGCAATGGAAAACACGGCAGTGAGGGTCGGCAGATTGAGGACGTACGTCGCAACGATCTGGACCGCGACGACGATGTCGCTGTCGTGCGCGTAGCCGGCGGCGCCGGCGAAGACGCTGCCGAAGACGAACGCGGCGACGTTTGCCACCATGAAGGCCACGAGGATAGCGAAGCCGTGAGCGCCCTTCCAGGTCACGAGGGTTTCGGGCGCGCCCGCGGGCGGCGAGAGGCGCGACAGGACCCTCAGGACGAAGGCGAAATAGGCCGCTGTCGCCAGGACGAGCAGCGCAAAAAGGATGACCACGGCGGCGCTCATTGTGAGTTTCCTTTACGGTGAGCGCCGGGCAGGAGGAGCGCGAGGACCGTCGACGCGAGGAAGAGCGCCGCGAAGGCGAGAAGCGGCGCCGCGAAGCCGGGGCTTGCCTCGGCTATGAACTGTCCGGCCAGAAGCGAGACGGCAGTGCCCAAGTCGCCCCAGATGAAGGACGCGCCCATGGCAAGCGAACGCTTTTCGGGCGGAAACCAGTCCGCCGAGTACGCCGTAGCGGAGACGGGGACGATCCCTCCGACGAGGCCGAGCGCAACGGAGGCGGCCGTGAGAGCCCAGACGTCCTTAAAGCCGCTTGCCAGGGCGAGGGCCGCGCCGCCGACGAAGAAGGCGAGCGCGACGACGCTGCGCCGCGCGATTATGTCGGTGAAGTGCCCGCCGAGGATGCTTACGAGGAGGCGCGCCATGAAGAACCAGCTCAGGACAATGCCGACCGTCTTCGTGCCGAAGGCAAGGTCTATCCGGTCGCGGAAGGCGCCCAGAAGCAGCCCGTAAGTGGTGGCCGAGACGAAGAGGAGAATCCCCAGTATGATCACGCGTCTATCCAGGACCATCGAACGCATGCCGGCAAAAGAGAGCGCTTCGGCGCGGGCGGCGCGCCGGGGGAGCGCCGCCGCGAGGACGACGGCGACGGCGCCAGGGGCCACGAGCAGGAAAAGCATCCAGGCGCGACTGGCGTCCTTCGCGGCGTAACCGACGAGAAGAGTTCCGATGTAAAGCCCCGCGAAGAGCACCATGTACAGCACGCCGGCCCAGAACCCGCGCCGGGCGGGGTTGGTGTTGTCGTAGAGCCACACGGGCCCCGTCAGCCAGATTGCCGCCGCGCCCCAGCCCCACAGGATTGCCAGAACGACAAGCAGCGCATACGAAGTGGTGAATATGAGCGCGGCGGGCACGAGCATGTAAGCCGCGACGCCGAACACGAGGGACCACTTGTCGCCCATCCAGTGCTGGGTCTTGACGACAAGGAGCCGCCAAAACATGAACGAGAAGTAAAGCGCGGCGAGTATCGCAGTGACCTTTACGGCGCCCCAGTCGGCGGGCACGAGGTTCCTGAGGAAAACCTGGACGACTGCGGGGCCCATGAAGGTGAAGAAAAACGCGATGATGATGAGCGGCGGCACCCGCCGGGAAATGCCCTGGGCGCAGGCCATCACCTGACCTCGACGAAGACGTTTCGAGTCCGCGGCCCGTCGAACTCGGCGAGATAAATCCCCTGCCAGGTGCCGAGGGCGAGGCGGCCGCCTGAGACTATGACCGTCACCGAGGAGCCCATCATCGAGGCCTTGACGTGCGCGGGGGAGTTGCCTTCGCAGTGCGTATACTCGGCGTCGTCGGGCACGGCGCGGTTCAAGTGCTCGACAATGTCCTCGCGCACGCACGGGTCGGCGTTCTCGTTTATCGTAACGCCGGCCGTCGTGTGGGGCACGAAGACCACCGCGAGCCCTTCTTTGACGCCCGAATCCCTTACGGCTTTTGCGACCTCGTCGGTGATGTTGACAAAGGCCGAGCGCGAGCGCGTCGCGACCGAAAAACTCTTCAAAGGAGGGCTCCTTCCTTCGGCGTTCTTTACCTGCCGCCTCGGGCAAAGTATAATCGCGCGGCGCATTTGCGGCAATAAGGAGCGCGCGCGTGATACTGGAAGAGATCGTAGCCTGGAAGCGCACTGAAGTCGCGCGGCGCAAGGCCGCGCGGCCGCTTGAGTCCTTCGAAGAAGGGGCGATTGCCGCGAAGCCGCGAGCCTTCGAGGAGAGCCTCGTCAGGAGGGGGACTCTCTCGATACTCGCCGAGATCAAGCGAGCCTCGCCGAGCGCCGGCATGATAAGGGGCGGGGCGGACCCCGCGGCCCTCGCGGCGGCGATGGAGAGGGCAGGGGCCCAGGCGCTGTCCGTACTTACCGACGCGAAGTACTTCGCGGGAAGCATCGAAGACCTCGCGGCGGCGCGGGGGGCGGTTTCGATCCCCGTGCTCGCGAAGGACTTCGTAATCGACGAATACCAGGTCTACGAGGCGGCGGCGGCGGGGGCGGACGCAGTTCTCCTTATCGTTCGAATACTTTCCGATGCCGAGCTCGCGGCGCTTTATCGGCTCGCGAAGTACCTCGCCCTCGGGTGCCTGGTGGAGGCGCACACTGAGCGCGACGTGGAAAGGGCCGCGGCGGCCGGCGCCAGGCTCATCGGCATAAATAACCGCGACCTCGACACGCTCGAAGTCGATATCGAAACGACCATCCGCCTCATGCCGAAGGTCCCGCGCGGCGTCGCGGTCGTCAGCCAGAGCGGGATATCGAAGCCGGAGGAGGCGCGGCGGCTATTCGACGCGGGCGCCGCGGCGATTCAGGCGGGGGAGAGTCTCATGCGCGCCGCGGACCCGGGCGCGAAAATCCGGGAGCTTCTCTCCCTAATACGTTGAGGGGCTCCCCGGCGTTTCGACGCGCGCGCCGGGAAGGGGAAGCTCGATGATGAACGAAGCGCCGTGGGGCAGGACGTTGCCGGTGTAGATTTTCCCGTCGTGGGCCTCGATAATTCCCTTGGCGATACTGAGGCCAAGGCCCTTGGCGCCCGTATGCGCGCCGCCCGATACAACGCCCTTGGTCGTGAAGAAGGGGTCGAAGATCCGGTCGAGGTACTCGGGCGGTATGCCGGGGCCGGAGTCGCTCACGGTTATGCGGACGCAGCCGCGGTCCCAGTCGGCCTCGGTCCTCACGGTAACGGTGCCGTCCTTCCCGATGGCCTCGCGTGCGTTGTCGAGTATGTGGTGGATGACCTGCTGGATCTGCACGGGGTCGACGTTGACGCGCGGGAGGGCCTCGAGGAACCTGTGCAGGCGTATGCCGTCCTTCCTGTAGTCCTCCTCGAGCGAGTCGAGGAGCCGCTCGATTTCCTTGTGGATGTCGACGTCCTGACGCTGGCTTTCGGTGGGGCCGGAGACGGCGAGGAAGCGGGCGACGAGTTCGGATGCCTTCTCGGCGGAGGCGATGCTCATCTTCAAAGCGCCGCGGATCTTGTCGCCGTCGCCTTCCTCGAGGGCGTAGTCGGCGTAAGCGACCATCCCCGCGAGGATATTATTGAGTTCGTGTGCCAGGCCCGCGGCGATACGGCCGATGGCGCTGGCCTTTTCGCTGCCGATGAGCTCCGTGCGCGCCTTGCGGAACTGGGTGATGTCGCGGAAGACGAGAAGCCTGCCGATGGTGGCGCCGGTCTTGTCGGTGACGGGCGCGCTGTAGAAGCGCAGTATCATGAAGCGCGGCGAGAGGAGTTCTATCTCGTCGTCGAATATGGCCTTGGGGTTGGTGAGGAGCTCGTCGAGCATTATCGACACCCGCGCGGGGTCCTTGGCGTTCTTGATGACCCAGCGCCTGAGCCAGGCGCCTGTGACGCCGACGAAGGCGTCGGGCTCGGCCCCGAAGGTCTTTCCGAACTGGCGGTTGGCGGCGACGATGCGAAGGTCCTTGTCGAGCATCAGGATGGCGTCCTGGGTGCTGTTGTAGATGGCTTCGAGGCGGTCGCGCGCCTTGATGGCTTCGGCGGCGTCGAGGGGCGACTTCGAGGCCGTGGTCAGCTCCGCGAGCGCGGAGGACACGGCGTTCGAGAAGGGCCCGCCGATCCCCTCGCGGACGGCCCGCTCCCTGACGTGCGGACAGAACGCGGCCTCGAGAATGTCGGCCATGGCGGTGAACTTCTCCAGGTCCATCTCGGGCAGGCCGGGCGCCTTGGCGAAGAGCGAAATGTCGGCTTCGAGGGCAAAGCGGCTGCCCAGGGCGGGCCATTGCGGCTCGTCGGCCGCGCGCAGCGTAAAACCCCACGCCGCGGCAAACGCCACGGCGACATCCCGAGGCACTATCGGTACCGCCAGCGCCACGCCCCCGTCCGGGCCGGCGCAGATGAAGGGGGCGAGGTTGTGAAGCGACTCCTGGACGAGTTCGGGACAGAGGACGCGGCCGCCGAGCGGCGTCACCGCGCCGGAGGGGTCAAACTCCGCCAGGGCCCCTGAAACGTCAAGAAAACCGCCCCTTACGCCCGCGAACCGCTCCACGGCCGCTATGACCTTGCGCAGCCTGGCAAACGGAAGGCTTGCCTGGACGGTGCGCGGCGGAGTCACCAAACGGGGATGTTTGCCGTTGGGCTGCAATTGCTGTTCCTAACGCTGCCGGAACTCTGCTGCCGGCCTTGCAGGCGGCACCTCGTGCCGATGCCCCTTGAGCCATCTTGCGACGCGGATTATACGCGATAGCCTTCGGCGGTCAATCGGGACCGCCTCAAAACTGCGCGATTTCCGCGCCTCATCCTTTATACATCACCGACGGCGGTGTAACGCGCAAATTCATGCCTCCCTGCGCCAGTGCCGGCTGCCGTGTTGCAAAGTGAAACACTCCCGGATCTTCCGGCGGCCCAAAGGCGGTATTTGACCTGGGCGGGCGTGATAGGCCCTGCCGCTAACCCTTTTGGCTTAACCGTATCCGAGAGAGGTGACCCGGCCCAACGGAAGAAACACGCCTGGGGGCGGTCCCTATTCCTGCGCGGCGCAAGTAAGTGAGGGTGGACGATGTCCACGGTGTCGGCGCCGGCCAGATGCCCCGCAGGCGAAGGCGGTGGCAATAGCCCTTAGTCTAATACAAGTAACCGAAAGGAGTTACGGCGGGCGCGCCTCTTAGCGGCGCCTCTCGTGGCCAGACGCGAAGACAGTTAAAGGACGCTGGCGAGAGCGAAAAGAGGGTCTTGCGGAGGTGATTGGCCCTTCCGGCTCGGCGGCCTGGGCGCCCTCTGTTGATTTTGCCGGCTCGGGAACTATGATACTGACCAGTCAGTTCTATGTATAGGCGGTTTTGGAGACACCGGGTACCTTCTGAGGTGTTAAAGAATCAATGGCAAAGCACGACAGGCGGCGGCAGATTATCCAGGCGGCTGAGAAGCTTTTCACCAGCCGGCGCTTCCACGAAGTCACCACGGACGACGTGGCCCGCGAGGCGAAGGTCGGAAAGGGCACGATCTACCGGTACTTCGAGGACAAGGACGAACTCTTCCTCGAAACCGCGAACTTCGGCTTCGACGGGCTGTGTGAGGCGCTGACGAACGAAGTCCCCGAGAACGCGCCCTTTGCGGAGCAGCTCTCGAGCGCGTGCGTCCAGATCAGCGATTTTCTGGAGCACAAGCATCGGCTTTTGCGGCTGATGCAGTCCGGGGACCAGGCGGCTCCATTCGTCAAGGGCAAGTTTCGCGAGAGATTCATCGCAAACCGGACGCGCCTCATCGCGGCTCTCGCGGCGATTATCAGGAGGGGCGTGGCGGAGGGGCGGATTCGAGACGACATTGCCCCGGAGGCGCTGTCGAGTTTTCTCTTGGGAATGCTGAGGACTCGCGGGCGCGACCTCGAGGACCTGCCGGAAGCCGACAGGCGTCACGAACTGGTGCTCGAGTTGTTCGAGAACGGGGCGTCGCCGCGAGGGGAGCCGGCGTCGCTGCAGGGCGACATGGGCAAATGAAGCCGCGCCAGGGGCGGCTTGCACAGGAGGTTTCGCGTGAAGAAGAAGATCATGATCATAGCGGCGCTGGTCGTCATCGTGGGCGGCGGGGCCTCGTACTACTGGGCGCGGGGGGCAAACGGAAAGGCCGCGGCCTCCGAGACAACGACCGCCGCGGTCGAGCTTGGGCCGATCCGTCAGGTGGTTTCGTCGACCGGGCGCGTAGTCGCGAACCTCGACGTCGACATCAAGTGCAAGGCCAGCGGCGAGATCATCAAGCTTCCGTACGACGTCAGCGATTCGGTGAAGAAGGGGGACCTGCTCCTGGAGCTCGACCCCGTGGACCAGCAGCGCATTCTCACGCAGGCCGAGGTGGCGCTGTCGGCGTCCAAGGCGAGGCTGGAGGTTGCAAAGCAGAACCTCGCGGTAGCCGAAAGGACCCTCGTAACGGACCGGAGGCGCGCGGAGGCGAACCTCACGTCGGCCGAGGCGCGCGCCGCGGACGCGCAGGCGAAGGCCGAGAGGGAAAAGGTGCTGTTGGCCTCTAAGCTCGCCAGCCAGGAAGAGTATGACACGGCTGAGACTGCGGCCGTTCAGGCGACGGGGGACCTCGAGGGCGCCAAGGTGAAGATGGACGAGTTGAAGACGCAGGAATCGGCGCTCGAACTCCAGCGCCAGCAGGTGAAGCTGGCGGAATCCGAAGTGGCTTCGGACAACATCTCATACTCCGTGGCACAGGACCGCCTCGCGGACACCAAGGTCGTGGCGCCGATGGACGGCGTGGTCTCGGCGCGAAACGTCCAGACGGGCCAGATCATAGCCTCCGCGGTCAGTAACGTCGCGGGCGGCACGACCGTCCTTACGCTGTCGGACCTTTCGCACATCTACGTCCTCGCGTCGGTCGACGAAAGCTACATAGGCGAGGTTACAGTCGGCCAGCGCGCCACGATTACGGCCGACGCCTATCCCGGAAAGAGGTTCAGGGGCGAGGTCGTCAGGATAGCCACCAAGGGCGCCAACCTTTCGAACGTGGTGACCTTCGAAGTGAAGATCGAGGTGATGGGCGAGGACAAGGCGCTCTTGAAGCCTGAAATGACCGCGAACGTGGACGTTATCTGCGCGGAAAAGAAGGACGCGCTCCTCGTTCCCGTCGACGCCGTGACGGTAAAGGGCGGCAAACACGTCGTTACCCTCGCGGCGGGCAAAGCCAACGGCGCGGATCCCAAGGGCGAAGAAAAGCAGGTTGAGATCGGAATCACGGACGGCCAGAAGACCGAGATCGTGAGCGGCCTCAAAGAGGGCGACACCGTCGTCGTACGCGCCCCCGGGGCGGACAGCCGCTGGAACTCCCAGGGCCGTCCGGGCCAGGATAGAGGGGGGAGGGGCCCGATGATGCCGGGCATGGGCGGAGGCCGCAGATGATCATCGAGGCTCGCTCGCTCGTAAAGACCTACAACCTCGGCGGACAGACGGTCCGCGCCCTCGACGGCGTCGACCTCGACGTCTCGGAGGGAGAGATGCTCGCGATTGCGGGCCCTTCGGGCTCGGGCAAGAGCACTCTCATGCAGATAATCGGATGTCTCGACCGGCCCGACAGCGGGAAGTACGTCCTTGCCGGCGAGGACGTGTCGAGCCTTTCACAGGACAGGCTCGCCGAGATTCGTAACCGCAGGATCGGTTTCGTCTTCCAGACCTTCAACCTGTTGCCGCGGATGAACGCGCTCGAGAACGTGGAACTGCCGCTTCTCTACGCGGGGTTCGCCAACGCGAAGGACCGCGCGGCGGAGGCGCTTGACGGCGTCGGCCTTGGCGACCGCATGCACCACCAGCCGAACCAGCTCTCGGGCGGCCAGCGCCAGCGCGTTGCGGTCGCGCGAGCGCTCATCACGGATCCGGCGATTTTGCTGGCCGACGAGCCGACCGGGAACCTTGACTCGAAGACCGGCGACGAGATCATCCGGCTATTCGAGAGCCTTAACGCCAAGGGCAGGACAATTCTGATCGTGACCCACGAGCGCTCCATCGCGGCGCGCTGCAAGCGGCAGGTCCACCTTTTTGACGGCCGCATCGTCAACGGACAGCCGAAGGGGAAATAGATGCTTTTCTGGACGATAGTCAAGGTCGGTTTCAGGAGCCTGATGGCCAGTAAGCTCAGGTCGCTTTTGGCGATGCTCGGGATAATCATCGGCGTGGGCGCGGTAATCTCGATGCTGGCCATCGGCGCCGGCGCGCGAAAGCAGATAATGTCCCGCATCTCGGCGATGGGGACGAACCTTCTCATAGTGCGCCCCGGGCAGAGCGGCTCCCACGGCGTGATGTCGGGTACGGTTCAGAACCTGACGCTTCAGGACGCGGAGGCGCTCCTGGCCGAGGCCGACGGCGTCTCGAGCCTCGCGCCGGTCGTGGGCGGCAACGCCCAGGTGAAATTCGCCGACAAGAACTCCCGCACGAGCATCGTCGGCACTTCGGTCACGTACTTCCCCATCCGCGACTTCAAAGTCGAGAAGGGGCGCATGTTCACCGAGCCCGAGGTGGACGCGATGGGGAGGGTGGCGATCCTCGGGCCCCAGACGGTCTCCGACCTCTTCGGCGAGAACGACCCCCTGGCGGAGATCGTGAAGATAAACGGCATCAACTTCAAGGTGATAGGGGTGCTCAAGTCCAAGGGCGACCAGGGGTGGTACAGTCCGGACGACCAGATCCTGATGCCGTACACGACGGCGATGAAGCAGGTTTTCGGCCTGGACCACCTGCGGGAAATCGACGTTCAGGCCAAGGAGGAGTCCAACCTCACGAAGGTCCAGGAAGCGGTGACTTCGGTCCTGCGCAAGCGGCACCGGCTCCAGGCCGACAAGCCCGACGACTTCCAGATACGTAACCAGGCCGACGTGGTCGAAACGGCCAACCAGGTGGCGCAGACCTTCACGTTTCTCTTGGGCGGCATCGGGAGCATTTCGCTCCTTGTGGGCGGCATCGGCATCATGAATATAATGCTTGTGACGGTTACCGAGCGTACGCGGGAGATCGGCGTCCGGAAGGCCATCGGCGCGAAGAACAAGAACATCAGGCTCCAGTTCCTCCTCGAGGCGCTGAT
>Ga0315277_10001338_pt1 | contig 36134 bp, 38 predicted proteins | sample YL17G05_15_MG_FD_203695 | JGI IMG/M metagenome (GOLD analysis project Ga0315277, IMG submission 203695) | Sediment microbial communities from Yellowstone Lake, YNP, Wyoming, USA - YL17G05_15 | ecosystem: Environmental > Aquatic > Freshwater > Lake > Sediment | place: USA: Wyoming | collected...
CGCATGTGGGAGTAGTCGAACCAGTCGGCGCTGGGCCAGCGGTACTGCTCTAGCTCGGCGATGGTGCGTGCGTCGGCAAGCGGATTGTGGGACTGCTCGTAGTACACGCCCGTGCCATAGTTCATGGGGCGCGAGCGGATACCCCACATGTCAACCGTCTCCCCCGGCGGCGCCTCGGGCAGGGGCGGGCCCGCGTAGTCGGCGCCGACGGTGGCGATGCCGTCAATGTGCAACGCCTCGTAGAGATCCACTCCGTCGCCGAAGTGAGCGGCGAGCTTCTGCCACACCTCCCCGGTGGCCCAGATGTCGGTGGGGATGCGGTCGAGCGGCTGCCGGTTGATGGCGGCCAGGATTCTCTCGCGTGAGTTCATGGCCTCCGACTTCGTGGTCTGCCCTGCCGATACCTTGCTATGGGAGTGCCGCGTGGATGTCGCGCAACTGCTCAGCGACCTCCCCTCCATGCTGTTCCCACCAGTCCACCCGCATCAGCCAGTACCCGAGGCGGTCGTCCAAGTTCAGGCGACGAAACGGCTCGCCCGTCTCCAACATCTGGTGGAGGGGATAGGTGACCACCTCGAAGTCAAAGGTCTTCACCGCCAAAGGGAAAGCTGCCAGCTCGCGCTCTTCCAGCGGCCAGCCGGCCGCGTGGTAGCCGCGGAGGAAGGCCCGCGCTCTTGCTGGCCCGTCCTCCTCCGCCTCGCGGCCGATGCAGAAGAGCTGGGTCATGGATCGGCCGACATCCATGATCCTGGGGTCCAGCGAGCTGTACTCGAAGTCCACGACCCCGCACACACGATCCCCGCAGACGCGCAGGTGAACACCGGTGAAGTCGTGGTGTACGGCGCTGCGAGGGAGCGTCCCGTAGCCGCAGGCCTCCAGCTCGCGGGCGATGCGTGCCGACCGCCGGACCAGATCCGGCGCCGCGCGGAGGATCGCCGGGAGCTCCGGGATGTCGGGCAAGTGATCGAGGACCGAGGCGTCGTAGAGCAGGTAGCTGCCGAGCGGCTCGAACACGGGGCGGCCCCGCGGCGTGCTCTCCGCCGTGCGCCGATGGAACTCGCCAAGCACGCGGCCGGCGGACTCCTGTTGGGCCAGGATCTCTTCGTGAAACTCGTCACCCGCCACCGCCGCGGAAAGCACCGCCGGATGGCCCGCACAGGGAGTCAGGCGCTTGCCCTCCGCGTTGCGAAGCGCCACCGGCGTCTGCACGTTGATTGCTTCGAAGTGCTCCATCGCCCAGTCCTGGAACTCGTAGTGCTCTTCGGTGGATAGGTTGGGATGGGTGGTCAGAACCTTCAGGTAGTGCTCACCGGCCTCACACAGCACGCGGAAGGTGGTGTTGTGGCCGTGCCAATCCGCGTCCGGCGCCCGGGTCACGCTACCGATCCCGCCAAGCGCCGGATACCGGCTCAGGCAGGCCATCACATCATCACTTGCGATCCCATCGCTCATCGGTGCCTCTTGCTCCGCTCGACAAAGCAAACGCGCCTGCCCCCCACTACGGGGCCTCGGGGCTGACCGCAGAAGCCGGGTTCATCTGGCGGCGGCGCCGCTCTGCCGGCTCTGGTCCATCTTCCGCCCTAGGACGAGGTGGCAGGCCGCGAGTTCCTTGAGCACCCTATCCTCTCGCATAAGCCGATCCAGTTCGGCCACGGTCGTCTGGTCAGAACCGTTCTGCCATTCGAAGACCTCTCGGTAGCTGACCGGTACGACCTTATCCACCTGCAGACCGGCCTGGCGTGCGATCTGCGCGATCTCGTCAGAGGTGTAGAGGGGCAGCGGGTCCGGCGTGTCGAGTGTCTTCTCGCCCGGGGTCCTATGCTCAGTGAGGACGTGCAGCATGGTCGCAGGGGTATACCCGGCCGCGTAGGCGTAGCCCCCTGGCATCCTTCCCGCCAGGAAGCCATAGCGAGAGTACGCGTCGAAGCACAGCACCTTCCGGGACACGCGAAGCAGGACCGCCAGCGTGGACCTCAGGTCCTTCTCATATACCAGCGACTGCAGTCCCAGAACAGCGTCGAACGCTCTCTCCCCAAGCACGGCCGCGTCGACGGCATAGCCGCAGACATAGGACAGCCTTTCCGCGACCCCGGCCGCCTGCGCCTTCTCGTGGGCGAGCCGGAGCCCTGAGGCAGCCGGCTCGAGCATGGTAACGTCATACCCGGCCCTGGCCAGCGGGATCGCCGCACGCCCTGTCCCACCACCAACATCCAGGATTGAGGCCGGCGTGGGTACGTGCTCGGCCAGATAGGGCAGGAGCGCGTCCAGATACAGCCCTTCCTCGCTGAACATGTCGCTCCCAGAGGTGGCGTAGTCCAGTGCGTAGCCGAACACCTCGAGGCCGATCTCGGTACTCATCATGGCGAAGGCCTCTTGCGTCCTCGCGTGCAGCCGCTCCAGCTCAGGTCTGAGGAATCTGACTTCCATGGCGCCGATCTCCTTCCGGGCTCTCATGCGGCCGGCTTCCGCCCCAGGACGAGGTAGCCCATCCCGAGTTCCCTCAGCACTTCGTCCTCCCGCATCCGTCTCACCAATGCGGCCTCGGCCGCCTCGTCGGAACCAGCTTCCCATTGGAAGACCGCGTGGTAGTCTACCGGCATGACCTCATCCACATGCAGGCCGGCCTCGCGCGCCAGCTGGGCAGTCTCGTCGAAGCTGTAGAGCGGATACTGCTCATGCCTGGAGGGCCTGCCGCCCGGGGTCTCATGCTCGGCGAGGACGTGCAGCATGCTCGCAGGCGTGAACCCAGCCGTGTACGCATAGCCCCCTGGCATCCTGCCCACGAGGAATCCATGGCGAGACACCACGTCGAAGCACAGTGCCTTCCGGGTTACCCGAAGCAGGGCCGCCAGCACAGACCGGAGGTCCTTCTCGACCCGAATGGAGTGAACTGCCACCACCGCATCGAATGCTGCCTCCCCAAACGCGCCGGCGTCGGCTGCATAGCCGCAGACATACGACAGCCTCTCCGCGACTCCGGCCGCCTTTGCCTCCTCGTGAACGAGCTTGAGTCCGCCCGCCGCAGGCATGAGAACGGTGACGTCATAGCCCGCCGTCGCCAGCGGGATGATTGCTATCCCGCTCCCGCCTCCCATGTACAGGATCGAGGCCGGAGTCGGTGCATGCTTGGCCAGGTAGGGGAGAAGCACGCCCGGATACAGGTCTTTGCTGGCGGCGGTGTATCTGGAGCTGGCGTACGCCAGCTCCCAGGCGGACGCGTCGATGCTGACCTCGGCGCCCCGCATGGCGGATGCGGCTCGCAGCCTCGTGTCAAGCTTCTCAAGCTCAGGTCTCAGGAATCTGATCGGCATCATGCTTCTCCGTCTCCTCGTGCCGAGCACAAAACGCACGCGCCTGCCTCTCACCACCCAGAGGTCTGAGTGGCGGGAAGCAGGCGCGTCAAGGGCTGAGGTCGCGTGCTCCTGCGGTTTGCGTATGGTTCTGTCGGCGGTCAGCCGGCGACATACTACCCCTGACACCATCGCTAGTCAAGGCTCCGAAAGGCTCCCCGGCTGTCCGCGGCGAATCCGCCGAGGGCCGTTCCACCGCACCGACGGCCGCTAGGAGAGTGCGTTGGCCGAAGACGTGTATCCGCTTACCCTCAAACCCGACCTCGCTGAAGCCGCGCAGAGGTATGAGGCGTACTACGCCGGCCAGATCATTGACCGCCCGCTGGTGCAGGTGACCGCGCCGCGGAATCCGCAGTTCAGAGACTGGTACTCGCCCACCTATCGGGACACGGTCTACGGGGACATGGACACCGTCCTCGACCGGGTGCTGGAGAGCGCGGAGAACACCTATTACGGCGGCGAGGCGGTGCCGGCGTTCTACCCCAGCTTCGGGCCGGACGCGGTGGCGGTGTTCTGCGGGGCCGAGCTGCGTTGGAACGACACTTCGGGGGACACCAACTGGTCCGTACCCTTCGTGGAGAGCTGGGAGCAATCGCTTCCCCTCTGCCTCCGTGAGGACCACCCCCTCTGGCAGCGGCAACTGGAGTTCTACCGGCTGGCCGCTCAGCGACTAGAAGGTAAGATGCTCTTGCGCTGCCTCGACTGGCACACGAACATGGACCTGCTCGCTGCAGTTCGCGGCCCGGAGCGGCTGTGCCTGGACCTGGTCGAGCAGCCGGAGATGGTCGCGGAGGCGATGAAGTCGGCGCGGACGCTCTTCCCCAAGCTGTGGAACGCGGTCGTCGAGGCGGGACGGATGCGGGAGCGCGGGTTCTGCAATGCGCTCTACTCCATGCACAGCGCTGACATCCTCCAGTGCGACTTCGGCGCCATGATCAGCCCCGCCATGTTCCGGCGCTACGCCCTGCCCGCGCTGGAGGAAGAGGCCGCCATCGTCAAGAACGTCTACTACCACTGGGACGGGCCGAGCCAGCTCATCCACGAAGACCTGCTGTGCGGAAGCCAGGGCATCTACACCCTCCAGTTCCAGATGGGCGCCGGACACGGCGATCCCATTGACTGGCTCGACCTCTACCAGCGGGTGCAAAGCAAGGGTAAGGCCGTCCACTTCTGGGGCTCCCCGGACGAGCTCAAGGCCGCCCACCAGCACCTCCGGCCGGAGAAGGTGCTCTACACCACCGAAGTAGGCTCGGTCAAGGAGGCGGAGGACCTGCTGCGGTGGTTCGCGAGAAACACCTAGCCACCTCCTCCTGTGGCTATTGACGCCGGCCCCGGGCGGGCGTATGATCGCGCCGCGCGAGCAGCCCGTTGGTCGGGTAGCAGGGCATCCCGTTGTGACTGGCGGCACGATGGGGGACGACACGGAAGGGGCGAGTCAGCCGCCGCCTCCCGAGGAGGCGCTGTTCGTTGCGCGCCTTCCCGGCGAGGTAGAACAGTGGCGGCAAGAGGGGCTGATCCGCAAGGAGCAGGCCCAGGCCCTCCTCGCGCGCTACGGCCTGCTTCCGGGCGAGACCCCGCACACTCTCCAGCGTTCCCGCATCGTCCTTCTCCTCGCCATCCTGGGCGCGGTGCTGGTGGGAGTCGGCGTCATCCTCTTTGTCGGCTCCAACTGGGAGAGCATCCCCAAGTGGGCGCGACTAGTTTCCCTTATGGCGGCGACGGCCGCCGCCTATCAGGGCGGATACCGCCTCAGCACCCGATCGCAGACCTATCCCAAGGTCGGCGCCGCGCTGGTGTTCCTTGGCTCGCTCCTTTGGGGAGCGAGCATCTTCCTGGTGGGGCAGACCTACCACATGGGCGGTCCCGGCGGAGATGGCGAGCGCACCGGGGTGTTGATCTGGTTTCTGGGCGTGCTTCCGCTTGCTTATGTGCTGTGGTCGGTGCCACATCTCGTGCTGGCGCTGGTGCTGGGCAACGTGTGGCTGTACTGGACCATAGGCGAGGTGCTGTCGCCCTATGGGCCGCAGGCCGTCCTGCTACCTGCTCTCGCGGTGGGACTGCTGTTCTACGCTCTCGGCCGACTTCACACTGACCGGCGGTCCGCGGAACGCTTTGAGGCGGCCTACTGCTGGCTTGGCCTCCTTTCCGTTTTCGTGGTCCTCTATGCCTTCAGCTTCGAGGGCTTCTGGACCTTCGGTCAGCCTCGGGCAGAGGCCCAATGGCTGTGGCCCGTCCTCCTGCTTGGGCCTGCGGCAATCGCCGGCGTGGTGTTCCTGCTCACCAGCGGACGTCGGGACTGGACGGCGTTCACGGAGGCGGCCGCCATCCTCGCGCTCGTGCTCCTGGGCGTGGCTGTAGCTGCGACCCATCCCTACTGGTTCGCAAAGGCCTCGCCAGAGGAGTACTGGAATCCAGTCCACCGCGAAGCCGCCCTGAGCATGGCCCTCTGCAACCTCCTGCTGCTGGCGGCGACCGTGGGTGTGCTCCTCCTCGGCTGGGCGCGGCACCGGCCTGGGCTGGCCACCTTCGGGATGCTGGTGTTCTTCGTGCAGGTGGTGACCCGCTACTTCGATCTGCTTTGGGGGATGCTCTCGAGCTCGTTGCTGTTCATCGGCGCCGGCGTCATCCTGATCGGTCTGGGCGCTCTCCTGGAGCGCTCGCGCCGACGGCTGCTCACCGCCATGTCCCGGCGAGGCCAGCCATGAGGCGCGCCCTCTTCCACCTCCTGGTCGCCCTTCAGGTGCTGTTCCTGCTCGGCCAAGCCGCCCGCGTGGAGATGGCCATTTCGCGCGCTACCGTGGTCACCCTCAAGGTGGTGCCCATAGACCCGCGCAGCCTGTTCATGGGCAACTACATGGCCCTCAACCTCGACATCATGCGCCTAGACATGTCCAAGGTCAGGCACGACAAGGCCGTCGAGTCGCTGCACTACGGCGATACCGTCTACGTCGAACTGGCCGCTGGACGCCCCTACGCCAGGGCCGTGTCCGTTGCCACCACTCACCCCTCGGGGTTGTACGTGAAGGGACGGATGGAGTACCTCCTCCACGCCGAGGTGGCAAGGCCGGAGGGCGGCACGGAGCAAGGCCCCCCGACGGAGATGATCGTTGACTACGGCCTCGACCGTTACTTCATCCCGGAGAGCAGGCAGGACCAGGTCCAGGACCTGACTTTGCCTCACCGGGGCAGGACTCCGGAGATAGGAGTCGAGGTGGCGATCACTCGCCAGGGCAAGGGCTTCCTGCGGTGCGTGCTCGTGGATGGGAAGCCGCTGCCGTACTGAGGGTCCGCTTGTTGCCGACTCGGGTGGGGCCGGAGGCAAGTGGCCAGGCCTGCCCTCGACGACGCCCGCTCAGGCAATGCTCTCACAGGCCGTCTTCTGTCACGGTGATTGCGCGATCGTCCACAGAGGCGCTCTGCACTAGCGGCTAGGCCTGCGGCCGCCGTGGCGGTCGCCGCGGGCGACCTAGCCACTCTGTGCGCCATGTCTTGCATTGCCGCTATTGCGGCAATGCAAGACACGCGATAGGTCGTTTGACACCGGCGACAGGATTCTGGTAACATTCCTCCGTCCCTGGAGGTCTATCCGCATGTACGCGATCATGGAGACGGGTGGCAAGCAGTACCGGGTGTCGCCCGAGGAGACGGTAACGGTGGAGAAGCTGCCCGCTCAGCCCGGCGAGGAGGTGGTGTTCGACCGCGTCGCCCTGGTGGAGCAGGAGGGCAGCGTCCAGGTGGGGACCCCCTGGGTGGAGGGGGCGAAGGTGATGGGTCGCGTGGTGCGGCATGTGCGGGGGCCCAAGGTGGAAGTGTTCACCTACAAGGCCAAGGAGAACATCAAGCGGCGCCTGGGACATCGCCAGGCGTACACCCAGGTGCGGGTGGAGGAGATCGCGGTCGCGCCGCGGTCAGGCGAGCCGGCGGCTGAGGCAGGTTCCGGCGCCGAGGAGACAGACGATGGCTCATAAGAAAGGTGTAGGCAGTTCCCGAAATGGCCGCGACAGCCGATCCAAGCGGCTGGGCGTGAAGGCTTTCTCCGGCACCGTGGTAACCACGGGGACCATCATCGTGCGCCAGCGGGGCACCAAGGTGCATCCCGGCCGCAACGTCGGGCGCGGCGGCGACGACACCCTGTTCGCCAAGATCGCCGGGGTGGTGGCCTTCTCCGGCAATGGCGGGAGACGCCGCTACGTGCACGTGCTGCCCGCCTGAACTCCCGAGACTCGGAGCTGGCGCCCCCTTGACTCCAGGGCGCGGGCACTAGGGCCGGGCCTCCCTGGCCGGGCAGGCCGCGCCCCGCCGACCTATGCGGAGGCGCCCATCGTGTTCGTTGACGAGGCGGCATTCGAGGCGAAAGCCGGTGACGGCGGCAATGGGGCAGTCAGCCTTCGCCGCGAGCGCTTCGTCCCTCACGGCGGCCCCGATGGAGGGGACGGCGGCCGCGGGGGCAGCGTAGTCCTGATCGCCGACCCTCACTTGCGCACCCTCATTGACTTCACTCGCCGCGCCCGCTTCCAGGCCGACAACGGTGCCCACGGCGGCCCCAACCACCGGCGCGGCCGCAACGGCGCCGACCTGGAGGTGCGCCTGCCCACCGGGGTGGTGGTCCGCCAGGCCGATACCCATGCCTTGATCGGGGAACTCCTCCGACCGGGCCAGCGGCTGCTGCTGGCGCGGGGCGGGCGCGGAGGGCGCGGCAACGCCCGATTCGCCACCTCCACCCGCCAGACCCCGCGGTTCGCGGAGAAGGGCGAGCCGGGGGAAAGCGGCCGGTTCGCCCTGGAGCTGAAGCTGCTCGCCGATGTGGGCGTGATCGGACTCCCCAACGTCGGCAAGTCCAGCCTCATCGCCAGGGTGTCGGCGGCCCGCCCCAAGATCGCCGACTACCCCTTCACCACCCTGGTCCCGAACCTGGGCGTAGTGAGGTTGGAAGAGGAAACCAGCTTCGTCATTGCCGACCTGCCCGGCCTGGTGGAAGGCGCTCACCAGGGGGCCGGGCGAGGGCAGGCTTTCCTCAGGCACGTGGAGCGGACCCGACTGCTGATCCACATGCTCGACATCGCCGCAGGACGGGATCCCCTGGAGGACTTCGCGGTCGTCAATCGGGAGCTGCGGCTGTATCAAGAGGAGCTGGCGAGCCGTCCGCAACTGGTGGCGCTCAACAAAGTTGATCTCCGCCCGCCGGAGCGGGAGCTCGCCGGCGCGGAAGACGGGCTGAGGCGCATGGGATATGAGTCGTTCCGCGTCTCGGCGGCAACTGGAGAAGGAGTGATGAGACTGGTGGGCCGGGCGGCCGAGCTACTGGCCGCTCTGCCGGTGAGCTACCCGAGCGAGCCGCAGGCGGTGCCGCAGGCCGGCTCGCAGCCCCGGGCCGGGGCTGCGGCCTCTGTGCATGTCCAGGTCCTGGGGGAAGGTTTCTACCAGGTATCTGGCGAAAGAGTTGAGCGCGCGGTGGTGATGACAGACCTGGAGAACGAGGAGGCGGTTCGTTATCTCCATCGGCGTCTGGAGGCGATGGGGGTGATTCGCAAGCTGCGAGCGATAGGGGCCAAGGAGGGAGACCGCGTGAAGCTGGGGACGATAGAGCTGGAGTTCCGAGATTAGCTGCCAATGGCAACGGAAGTGCACAGTCAGGTCGTGGAGAAGACGAAGCGGGCGCGGCAGGCGGCTGCTCGGCTGGGACTGATGTCCCGGGCCGACAAGGACCGCCTGCTCCTGCTCATGGCCGACGCGCTGGAGGCGAACTCGCAGGCGATCCTGGAGGCCAACGCAGGCGATGTCAAGCAGGCGAAGGAGCGGGGCCAATCTCGCGCCCCTATTGACCGCTTGCTTGTCAATGGGAAGCGCGTGCGCGAGATGGCGGAGGGTCTGCGCGACATCGCCGCCCTCCCGGACCCGGTGGGAGAGGTGATCGAGGGCCGCCGCCTGCCCAACGGCCTGGAGCTCACCAAGGTGCGGGTTCCTATCGGAGTGGTGGGCATCATCTACGAGTCCCGCCCAAACGTGACCGTGGACGCGGCCGGGCTGTGCCTCAAGTCCGGGAACGCGGTGGTGCTGCGCGGCGGCTCGGACGCGCTCGGCTCCAACCTGGCGCTGGTGAGGGTGTTGAATGAGGCCGGGATTCCCGCCGGCCTGCCGGAGGGGGCGATCGAGATCATCGAGACCACGGACCGGGAGGCGGCGGCCGCGCTGATGCGGCTCGACCAGTACCTGGACGTGCTCATCCCTCGCGGCGGCGCTGATCTCATCCGCCGGGTGAAGCAAGAGTCCACCGTGCCGGTAATCGAGACAGGAGAAGGCAACTGCCACATATACGTTGACGCCTCCGCCCGGCTCGACCAAGCGGAGGAGATCGTCGTCAACGCCAAGTGCCAGCGCCCTGGGGTGTGCAACGCCGCGGAGACGCTGCTGGTCCACCGGGAGGTGGCGGCCCAGTTCCTGCCGCGCCTGGGGTCGCGTCTCGCCGAGCTGGGGGTCGAGCTGCGGGCCTGCCAAGAGGCGCGCGGGCTGATGCCCGCCTCCGTCGCGGCCACCGAGGAAGACTGGGCGACCGAGTTCCTCGCTCTCATCCTGGCGATCAGGGTGGTGGGCAGTGTGGAGGAGGCGATCGCCCACATCAACCAATATGGAACGAGACATTCAGAGGCAATCATCACCCAGGATCTGGAAAACGCCAGGCGGTTCATCCGGGAGGTGGATGCGGCGGCGGTGTACGTGAATGCTTCCACACGCTTCACGGACGGGGGCCAGTTCGGGATGGGTGCGGAGATGGGGATCAGCACGCAGAAGCTGCACGCGCGGGGCCCCATGGGGCTGCGGGAGATGACCAGCTACCGGTGGGTGATCGTGGGAGAAGGGCAGATTCGCGGTTAGGAGTAAGGGTGGTGGCGAACGCGCTGGGCATTATGGGAGGCACCTTCGACCCGATCCACTATGGCCATCTGGTGGCCGCCGAGCAGGCGCGGGTGCGCTTCCGGCTGGAGCGGGTGCTGTTCGTGCCCAACCACCAGCCACCGCACAAGAAGGACTATCCGGTGACGCCGGCGGAAAGGCGACACGATATGGCGCGGCTGGCCACCGGCGGCCATCCCGACTTCGACGTGTCCCGCGCGGAGCTGGACCGTCCCGGCCCCTCCTATGCGGTGGACACCGTCCGCGCTCTGCGACGGCAGCTCGGCGCGGACGTCGCCCTGTACTTCATCACTGGAGCGGACGCCATTGCGGAAATACTCACCTGGCGTGCGCCCGAGGAGCTCATGCAGAGCTGTGACTTCATTGCGGTGACCCGGCCTGGGTGCGACCGGGCAAGCCTCGAGCAGGCGCTGCGGGCCCTGCCCGGGGCGCGGGTGCATCTGCTCGACGCCGTGGGCGTTGACATCTCCTCCACCGGGATCCGCCAGCGAGTGGCCCGAGGCGAGTCGCTGCGGTATCTCACACCGACTCCGGTAGTGCGCTACATCGCCAATCACGGGCTGTATCTCCACTAAGTGCCAGCCCCCTGGCCGGCCGGCTGATGCCGCGCACGAATGCCTACAGGGATTCATGCGTGATACGAACGGCAGACTACACGAGCCGCAGGTTAGGGGGTATCACAACCATGGCGGTTACGCTGTACGTCGGGAACCTGCCCTGGGGCATGACTGAGGACGGTCTGGCGGAGGTATTCCGCCCCCTGGGTTCAGTGCTGGCGGTCCGCATCATCACCGACCGCAGCAGCGGGAGGTCGCGCGGGTTCGGCTTCGTAGAGCTGGACGGGATCGGCTTGGAGGAGGCGATCAGCAAGATGAGTGGGGTCGAGGTAAGTGGGCGACGGCTTACTGTGGGACCCGGCCATCCCAAGCCAGCTCGCTACTGAGCACGCCGCCGCATCAGGTTGGGGAAGAGAGTATGGTGTCCGCGAGAGCTCGGGTCGGGCGCCCTGCCCGCGCAAGCAGGGCGTGGGAGTGGTGGTGGCTGATCTGGGTGGCGGCCGGCCTCTCGGTGTTCTTGTGCGGGGCAGCCCTGGGGATCGCTTCCGGAGGGGGAGTTCCCGGAGGGCCGTGGTTCGGCGAGCTGCTCTCCCCTGCCTTCGGGGGCAGGGACCGGGTCACCATTCTCCTGGTGGGGGTTGACAACGCCCAGGGGCACGGCCTCGCTGACACCCTAATTGTGGCAGTGGCCAACCCCAGCTTGGGGGAGATGGCCACGGTTTCCATCCCCAGGGACAGCCGAGTGGAGGTCCCGGGGCTCGGCATTCAGCGCATCAACGCGGCTCACTCCTATGGTGGGCGACCCCTTACCATTCAGACCGTCGAGCTCCTGCTCGGGCTTCCCATAGACTACTATGTGGAGGTGAACGTGCCCGGGATCGTCAGGCTGGTGGACGCCATCGGGGGCGTGGACATCGCCGTGGAGAAGCGCATGTACTACCGGGATCGCTCTCAGCATCTCCTCATCGACCTCCAGCCAGGCCTGCAGCACCTCAATGGCGAGCAAGCGATGGGTTATGTCCGCTTCCGCCACGACGCGGTGGGAGACTTCGGTCGCATGGAGCGCCAGCGCGGCTTCCTGCGCGCCGTCGCCGACAAGCTCCTCGCCCCGGAGAACGTGCGCCGCGTGCGGAACCTGGCCGACATCTTCGTGGACACAGTCAACACCAATCTCACCGTCAAGGACATCCTCGCCCTGAAGCGAATCGTGGAGCAGAGCGGGCCGGAGGCGATCCGCACCGCCACCCTCCCCGGAGAGCCGAGGATGATCCATGGGCAGAGCATGATCGAGCTGGACCCAGCCCAGGTCCAGGAAACCGTGGACCGGGTGCTGTTCGGCCAGGGGCTTTACGTAACCGTGCTCAACGGCACTGATCTCCCCGGTCTGGCCGCCCATATCGCCTCCACGCTGGAGGAGCACGGGTGCGAGATCATCGCCGTGGATAACTCCGCGGAGCGGGTGAACACCACTCTGGTGATTGACCACCGCGGCCAGGCGCGCCGCGCCGAGCGCGTCGCCGGCTGGCTCGGCCGCGGCGCCATCTCCGCGGCGCCGGACGGAGATAACCCTGCCGACGTCACCGTGGTAGTGGGCCGCGACCTGGCGGGGGCAGGCCGGTGAGAACCGCCCGCGCCAAGGGAAAGCCGGCCCCGCCCAGCTACACCCCGCAGCAGAAGGCCCTCATCGCCCAGGAAGCTCTAGTTGATCACCGGGCCGTGGAGCCCGTGATGCTCGATATGCGAGAGGTCACGCCCATCACCGACTACTTCCTCATCTGCCACGGCACCTCCAGCGTGCACATCCGGAGCCTCGCCGAAGCAGTGCGGGAGGCGTTCCAGGAGCGCGGCCTTCGGCCCTTCGGCGCAGAGGGAGAGAAGGAGGGCCGCTGGGTGCTGCTGGACTACGGGGATGTGGTGGTGCACGTGTTTTCAGAGGAGGACCGCGCGTTCTACGACCTGGAGCGGCTGTGGAGCGATGCCCCACCGGTGACCGCCTCGGGTGTCGCGCAAGGGGATCATGGACGGGGAGCAGAGCCGAGCTGACATCACCTTGAAGGTGCGCCAGCTGCTGGGGCAGGCGACCTTGCTGCGCGCCCGCCAGCAGCGCGCGGAGGCCCTCAAGCTGGCCCAGGAGGCCCTCACCCTTCAGGAAGCCAACGCCGACGCCCACGAGCTAATGGGTGACTTACTCATGGAGCTGAACAAGGGCGGAGAGGCGCTCGCCAGCTTCCGCCGCGCTCGCGAGCTGAAGCCCTCCCGGGTGGTGTTGGAGGACAAGGTGGCCCGCGCGGCGCTGCAGCGGGCGATGGGGCTGGAGGCGGCGCGGCAGGCGGAGGCGGTGCTCTCCGGTGAACATAAGCTCTCCAGTCCGGTCCACAAGCCCGGCTACGCCGCCTTCTTCTCCCTGCTCATCCCCGGCCTTGGGCAGATCTACAACGAGCACATGGTGAAAGGGTTCGCCATCCTCCTCGCCTATGTTCTCCTGGTTGTGGTCACCGCCTTGGGGCTGCGCTCTGCGGCGGCCGAGGTGAAATGGGGCTGGACGGCGGGCTACGGCCGGACGGCCGACCTCTGGACGGTGTTCGGTGGGATGAACGCGGTGTGGATCGTGCTGCTGGCCGGGTTGTACATCTATGCGGTGGCCGATGCCGCCATCTGCGCCGGCAAAACCATGACCTCGGACACTTCCGGGATGGTGTGAGGCGAGAGATGGGAGGAGCTCTGCAGGAGCTGCACGAGGTGGCGGTCGGCGGCCGCGCCGCGCTGCCCGCGCCGACTGTCAAGGGCCGCATCTCGGTAGAGGACGCCATCGCTCGGCGGAGGAGCGTGCGCGAGTTTCGCGCCGAGGCGCTCAGCCTGGAGGAGATCTCGCAGCTCCTGTGGGCCGCCCAGGGGATCACCGTGGCGGCGGCGCGGTTGCGCCGGCCGCGGGAAGTTCGTGCGCCGAAGGCGCACGTGGAGCAGTTCATGCGCGCCGCGCCCTCGGCAGGCGCTTGCTATCCTCTAGAGACATACCTCGCTTGCGCGGAGGGATTGTTCCACTATCAGGTGCAAGGACACGAGCTGCTCAAGGTGAACGGCTCCGACCTCCGCGCCGGGCTGTGCCAGGCCTGCCACGGGCAGGAGTTCGTGGCGGAGGCCCCCGTCTCCATCATCTTCGCCGCCGTCTACCAGCGCACCGCCGGCCGCTACCGCGAGCGCGGCATCCGCTACGTGCACATTGACGTGGGCCACGCCGCCGAGAACGTCCACTTACAGGCGGTCGCCCTGGGGCTCGATTCCGTCCCTGTGGGCGCCTTCCTCGACGACGCGGTGGCTCGGGTGCTCGCCCTCCCCCAGGACCAGAAGCCGATCTACCTCGTGCCCGTCGGGCATCGGCGGATTTGACCTGTGCCGATAGAAAGGTGAGCCATTGTGACTAGAAGCAAGGAACCCGCTGTCCGCGGATACCTCCTCCACCTCACGCACTACGATCCGGTGTGGTGGAAGCGGAAGCCCAGGGAGAAGCCGTTCGATCTGCAGATCGCCCTGGATGTCGTCCAGACGCTTGCCGACGAAGGCTTCAACCTCTTAGTTGTAGACTGCGCGGATGCGGTGCAGTACCGCTCCCACCCCGAGCTGAAACGGCACTACACGGTTCCGATGAACCAGCTCCGCACCCTCGCCTCCGCCGCCCGCAAGCGAGGGCTGGAAGTCGTCCCCAAGCTCAACTTCGCTCGCAGCCACCTGCATCATCACAACGACTGGATGCTGGGACCGGACGAGCAGTGGTATGAGCACTTCGACGACGAGGCCTACTGGAGGAAGGCGTTCCAGTTGGTTGATGAGCTGATCGTCGCTTGCCGGCCGAAGCGCTTCTTCCACGTGGGCATGGACGAAGACCACGACCGCTCGCACGCCCAGTACATCCAGGCGATCAAGACCCTCCGCGCCGGCCTCAGGCAGCGCAAGCTTCGCACCCTCATCTGGAACGACACCGGCATCGAGTACGCCTCCGGCCTGGTGCATGCGGAGCGCAGCCTGGTGGCGGAGAAGGCGATCCCGCGGGACATCGTGCAGGTGCTCTGGCGGTACGCGGGCGTGCCCACCGCGTCCATCAAGCGATTGCGCCGGGAGCGGTTCGAGCTCTGGGGCGCGCCCGGCTGGCGCAGGCCCAAGGAGACCATCCGCTACCGCGACGCCATCCTCGCCGCCGGCGGCAAGGGCCTGCTCATGACCATGTGGATCGGCTGTCGCCCAGGCAGCCGTCGCACAATGCTACAAGCAATCCGCCAGATGGGGCCTGTGTATCGGGGAGAGGTGTAGTGAGTCGGGCCGCTGTTTGGTGGCCCTGGAAGCCATTCCGACTCTCCTAACGGAGTCTCGAAATGGCGCAACAACCGCACACTGCCGGCTCTTGAGATGGCCTGTAGCGCTCTGGTACCCCTGGCAGGATTCGAACCTGCGATACAGGCTCCGGAGGCCTGCGCCTTATCCACTTGGCCACAGGGGCACGCGTGCGATCCCCCCGTCCAGGGATTGTACCTGGGCCTGTGGCACGGGTCAAGACGCTCTGCTAGCCGGCCCCTCAGTTGACACCCCCCCTACTCTGTGGGTATACTCCGGAATGAGAGGGGCGGGGTCCCTGACCCCGCCCTCTAGCTGCCGGTCGAGGCAGGGTCCGGGCCCCCTCGTCGAGATGGCAGACTGATCCCCCCGCCAGGAGAGACTGGTTTGGCTACCGCGGAAACGGTGCTTCACATCGAGGGGCTGACCAAGATCTACCGCTCCCTGTTCACCCCCGCAGGCGTGAAGGCGGTGGACGATCTCAACCTCACCCTCCGCAAGGGCGAGACCTACTCCGTCGTAGGCCCCAACGGCTCAGGCAAGACCACCACCCTCAAGATCCTCCTGGGCCTCATTTTCCCCACCGCTGGCTCGGCCACCATCTTCGGCAAGGCCATCGCCGACCTCTCCGTGCGAGAGCGCATCGGCTTCCTTCCCGAGGATGCCTACCTCTACGACTGTTTCAACGGCGAGGAGCTGCTGGACTTCTACGCTGGGCTGTTCGGCTACTCGAAACGGAAGCGCGCCGCCCTGGTGGAGGAGCTGCTCACTCTGGTGGGGATGCAGGCGAACCGGAAGGTGGCCTTCCGCGAGTGTTCCAAGGGCATGAGGCAGCGCATCGCCCTTGCCCAGGCGCTCGTGAACGACCCCGAGCTGCTCATCCTCGACGAGCCCACCTCCGGCCTCGACCCGGCGGGCCGCCACCAGATGACCTTGCTCATCCAGGAGCTGAAAAGGCGGGGCAAGACCATCCTCCTCTGCTCCCACTTCCTCGCCGAGGTAGAGGAGGTATGCGACCGGGTGGGGATCATGTACCGGGGCAAGCTCGTGGCGGAGGGATCCCTCCCCGAGCTGGCGGGCGAGCCCGAGGAGGTGGTGGTCACCTTCCGCGGACTCGAGCGCGTCGCCGGCGCAGCCGCCACCAGGCTGCGGGAACGGCTCCACACCGCAGGCGTCGCGGTCGCCCCGGAAGCCGCCGAGCCGGACGAAACGCCGGCCTCCTCCGCTCCCGCGGGCGCCTTCGCCACTCTCCGCGGAGCCACCGGGGAGGTCCATTTGCCGGCCGCCCACGAGAGCAAGCTCTGGGTGATACTGCAGGCAGTCAATGAGGCGGGCGGCCAGATCGTCGAGGTAAGCCGCCCTCGGCCCAGCCTGCAAGCCATCTTCGTCCGCGCGATCAGGGAGGTGCCGGAGTGACCCCGATCCTGCTGCGAATCATGCTGGTTGTCGGCCTCGCCCTCGTGGTGTCCGTCATCGTCCTCACCCGCAGGGCCTGGCTGCCGGGCATCGGCCACGGCCTGCCCTCCATCTGGCGGATTGCCAAGATCACCGTCGCCGAGGCCCGCCGCCGCCGCGTCCTCCAGGCGGTGATCGCGCTGGTGATCCTCATCCTCCTCTCCATGACCGCCTTCTCCTACCTCAGCCCCCAGGAGCAGGCGAAGATGGTGATTGACGGCGGGCTGGCCGCCATCACCGTGTTCGGCATCCTGCTCGCCATCTTCGTCGCCGCCTTCCTCATCCCCAACGAGGTCGAAAACCGCACCGTCTACGCCATCCTTGCCAAGCCCGTCCGCCGGTCCGAGTTCGTCCTGGGCAAGTACCTCGGCGCGCTCATCGTGCTGGCGGCGATGGTGGCGGTGATGACCGTCGTCCTGGTCGGCGTGCTGGTGACCCTCGATCACTTGATCAAGGACCAGGCTGGATCGTCTTTCAACCCCAATCTGGCCGCGGTGGTGCTCGCAGCGGTGATGAGCTACTGCTCCCTGGCGGTGCTGACGGCCTTGATTGTCCTGATCTCCACGGTCTCCTCCACCACCATGACCGTCATCGCCGCCCTCATCATCTGGGCGGTCGGGAGCCTTCAGTCCCAGATCTACGTGCTCGCCGAGAGCAACGGCGGAGCGGCCAAGCTCTTCCTGCTGGTGCTCTACTACCTCGTCCCGCACCTGGAGAACTTCGACTACCGCTTCCAGGCGGCGAACTTCGTGGCCATCAGCGTGCCGTCCGCAATCGGCGCGGTGATCGTCGGCATCGGCTACACCCTCGTGGTGTTGGTGGTGGCCTCCATCTTCTTCAGCGACCGGCAGGTGTAGATGGCGATGCTCTCCAGGCGAGCCAGAAACGGTCTCGGCGCCCTCTTCTGCCTGGGCGTGCTGCTTGCCCTGGTGCCGGTGCAGGAGAGCATCTACCGGGCCCGGCCCGAGTTGCTAGAGCGCGCCAGGAGCCGGCGCCAGCACGCCGCCAGCATGATCGGCATGGGCCCCACTCCGGCGGTCATCGCCGCCCTCGGCGGCTTCCGCTCCGTGGCCGCCGACCTCCTCTGGCTGAAGGCGGACCAGGTGTGGCACGGCGGCTCCTGGTGGGCGATGCTCCCGCTCCTGGAGGGGGTCGTGGAACTCGACCCCAGCTTCGAGCTCGCCTGGAAGGTGTACGGCTGGCACTGCGCCTACAACCTGAACGCCGAGTCCAAGACCGACATAGACCGCAACTACTGGCTCCAGAAAGGCATCGAAATCCTGGAGCGGGCGGGGGAGACCAACCCGAAGTCCTGGGAGATGAAATGGGAGCTGGCGTGGACCTACTACGACCGCTCCCACGAGCTGCCCCGGGCGGCGGAGGCCTTCTACGAGGCCTCCAGGCTCCCAGGCGCGGAATCCTATGTCTCCCGCTTCTACTACCGATCCTATGAGAACATCCTCGACCACGATGGCATCATGCGCGCCCTTGCCTATGCCAGAACTCAGCACCCCAAGGACACTAAGCATCAGTTCCTCGTCACCAGGGACACCAACTACTGGAAGTGGGCCTGGAACGATCCGCGGGAGCACCGCCGCATCATCGTGAAGGAGAATACCGCCCGCTACCAGCGAGCGGTCCCGCCATACCTCTATCCCAATGACCCCTTCTGGGATGTCTGTCCGGTGTGCGGGATGCCGGTGGAGAAGGGCAAGAACGCGGTCTGCGAGAACCTCAGTTGCCCCAACTACAAGCATCCCATCCATCCCCAGACCGCCACCATCTCCGCCTCCCCATAGACCCATTTCCGGGACCCCGGTCACCGCGAACTGCATGAGCCACCCTGACCTGCGCCCCCAACCCCACCTCGGCACCGATGAGGCCGGAAAGGGCGACTACTTCGGGCCTCTGGTAGTTGCCGCCGCCTTTGCCGACGAGCTGGCGCTCACTCGCCTTCCACAGGCCGGGGTCCGCGACGCCAAGCAGGTCTCAGAGGGCCGGCTCTGGCAGCTCGACAAAGCGGTGAAGCAGATCTGCCCGGCCTTCGAGGTGGTGATCATCTCACCCGCTCGCTACAACGAGCTCCACGCCAGGATGCGCAACCTGAACCATCTCCTCGCCTGGGCGCACGCCCGCGCCATTGAGAACCTGCTGGCGCGAGTGGAGTGCGGCCTCGCCATCGCCGATCAGTTCGGCGACGAGAGCTATCTGGAGCAGTCTCTCATGCGGCGCGGCCGCGCCATCAAGCTCGTGCAGCAGACCAAGGCCGAGTCCGACCCCGCCGTCGCCGCCGCCTCCGTGCTGGCAAGGGCGGCCTTCTTGCGGGCCGTGGAGAAGCTCTCCGCGGAGGTGGAGATTGCGCTGCCCAGGGGCGCCACCCATGTTATCCCCGCCGCCCGCGCGGTGCTGGCGAAGGGCGGCGAGCAGCTCCTCCGCCAGGTGGCCAAGGTGCACTTCAAGACCACCAAACAGGTGCTGGGCTAGCGCCCTACCTCCCCATCACCCCTCCCACTCCCGCCCTCACCCCCTCCGCCAGCAGCAGCATCACGATCCCCGACACCACAATCCCCGCGTACAGCGCGGCCACCGCGCGCCGCTTGCGCATGTTCAAGAGAATGGCGATCAGCGCCGCGGTCATCGCTCCGTTGCCGGCAAATGGAATCGCCGTGAACGCCACCAGCCCCAGCGGCCCCCAGCGGTTCACCTTGCTTGCGTGCTTCTTCGCCTTCGTGAACAGCCAGTGGAAGATGCGATCCGCCCACCGGTTGCCGTAGAGCCACCTCGAAAGCGGCTCGATGATATACAGCAGCGGCGTGACCGTGATGATGTTGCCCACCACGCCCAGCCCCAGCACCTCCAGCGGCGGAAGCCGACCGTGGAAGAGCACCAGTCCCACCAACATGCCCCCCCGAATCTCGAACACAGGCAGCGCCGAGACGATCAGCACCACCACCTCGGGCCGCAGGTGCATCTGCTCCAGCCACTGCACCGTCCCCTGCAGAAAGCCGCTCATCGGCTGCCCTTCCACCAATCAGGCGCTTCCGCGAGCAGCTCCTCCCCCACCCAATCCGGCACGTACACGCCCCCGATGGGAATGGCCCTCTCGGCGCCGGGGCCGTGGGAGTCGGTGCCGCCCGTCACCAGCAAGGAACGCTCCCGCGCCAGCGCCAGCAGCTCCTCGTTGTCTCTCTCGTCGTGATCGCAGTGATACACCTCCAACCCCATCAGGCCGGCCCGAAGCAGCTCCTCCAGCGCGGCGCGCGACGGGATCTTGCCGGGGTGGGCGAGCACCGGCAGCCCCCCGGCCGCGGCGATCATCTCACATGCCTCCTCTAGTGAAAGGCGCTCGCGAGGGACATAACCAGGCTTTCCTCGTGCCAGATAGCGATGGAAAGCTTTCTGTATCGAGGCCGCGTGCCCCGCCTCCACCATCGCGTAAGCGATGTGCGGCCGTCCCACCGAACCGGCGCCAGCGATCTCCTGGACGCGCGCGAGGTCTACCCCAACCCCCAGCTCTCGCAGCCGCTCCACGATCGCCGCGTTGCGGCCGTCGCGGGCCTCGCGCAGCTGGCTCAGCGCGGCCTGGGCCTGAGGGTCGCCGGGGTTGACAAAGTAGCCCAGCACGTGCACCTCGTAGCTCTGCGACCCCACGCTCAGCTCCACCCCGGGCACGAAGGTGACAGACGTGCCGCGCGCCGCTTCTATCGCCTCCTCGAGTCCGCCGGTGGTGTCGTGGTCCGCGATCGCCAGCAGCCCCACCCCCCGAGCAGCCGCCTCCTCCACCACCCCAGCCGGAGAGAGAGTGCCGTCGGAGATAGTGCTGTGCACGTGGAGGTCAATCCGGCTCGGGTGCAACGCTGCCCTCCCTACCCCTCCGCCCCTCTGGGGCCCTGCCCTTCGCAGAGGGACTCCACAGGACCCCTCTTCCCAGGGTCCTGAAAGGCGCGCTGGCGCAGGATCAGGGAAGCACCTGGCACTCGATGCGGGAAACGGCCGGAAGAGGGGTGTTGGCGGCGGTGACGTGAGCGCTCAGCGAGAGATTGCACGCACGAGTGGGAAGGAAACGAAAGGCGACCGACTGCATCGAGCCCGGCGCCATATCGCCAAAGGCGGCGGTGACCGCCTTTGGCGTCGCCTCCAGAAAGCACTCCTCCGGAGTAACGTACTGACACACCAGGTAGGCAATGCCCCGGCCGGAGATGATCACCCGCACATCCTGCGCCGGGTTCTCCCCCTGGTTCGCCACCATCACTGTGACCTGCAAGGGCTCGTCCTGGATGATCGAGGGCGGCGAATCCACCACCACCCGCAGCGTCACCGAGGGAGTTTCCTTCGTGAAGGAGCGAATCACCAGAAAGGCGCCGAGAGCGCCAAGCGCCAGAATGCCAACCAGGGATACGGTGGTCAGGAAAGACCCCGCCCGCGGCAGAGGAGAGAGGCCGTTCACCAGCGCGGAGGAGAAGTCCGGGCAGTTGAGCACCTCGTCGGCATCCAGCACGTGCTCGTCCGTGCGCCGGGAGAGGCTGGTGCAGTCCGACAGTCTGGGGTCGTAGTGTCTGCAGTATCGGCATTTGCCAAGCCATTCGCGGCACTGATAGCAGCGGCCCAGCCGCCGGCGGCCGTTCGGATTGATGGCCCCACATTTCGGGCATCGCACCGTCGCCATCGCCTGCTCCCGTGCATGCCATGCTCGGCCGACGCGAATGGACGCGCCGCACCGCTCCCGCCGCTGGCGCCACCTTCGCCAACGCGAGTATATGGCGGCTGCTAGGGCCTGTCAAGGCGAGCATGGTGGCGGGCATCCTGCTCTGCCCGCTTCAGCTGTTGACGCGCCGCCCGCGATCCGCTATACTCCTCGCCGTTGCGCGCAAGCGCGCTATCGTATGATCTGCGAGTCGAGAGGAGGTGATGACGATGACCAATACCACTCATTCTGCCAACTGCACAGGTTGTCGTCTGCCTCCTGTGCCTGAGCGCGATCTTACTGGCTGACGCCACCCGTCGGCGAGACGAGAGATCAACGCCACGGGCCGAGAGGCCCGTGGCGTTTCCTTTTTGCCTGGCACGGGGGCACTGTAGGCGCGACTCGGCCTGCCCGCCTCTGGCGGGTGAGTCGCCCATGTGCACGCACCCACAGGAGAACCGGTTGAACACAGACACGCTTATCGTCGGAACCGTGGTCGAGAACCACGGCGCGCTGTTCGACGTGCTCGTTGACGACCGCGTAGTGCGCTGCCTGCTGCGCGGCAAACTGAAGAAGGACAAGCGCCGGCAAGTGGCGCCCATCGCCGCCGGCGACCGCGTGGAGCTGGCCCTGCTCGAAGACGGCCGCGGCGTGATCGAGCGCGTACTGCCGCGGCAGTCCGATCTCTCCCGGCGGGCCGCCGGCGCCGAGCCGCTCCAGCAGATCCTGGTGGCGAACGTGGACCAGGCGGTGATCGTCTTCGCCGCCGCCGAACCGCGGCCCGATCTGTTCATGCTGGATCGCTTCCTGGTCGCGGCGGTGGCGGCCGGACTGGAAAGGCTGGTCGTGATCAACAAGGCGGACTTGGTGGACGGCGGACTGGCGCGCGCGCAGTTCGCCGTCTACCGCCAGTGCGGGTTCCGCGTGCTCTTCACCTCCGCCGTCTCGGGTGAAGGCGTGGAGCCACTGAAGGAGGCGTTGACCGATCGCCGCTCCGTCATCTGCGGCCCTTCCGGGGTTGGCAAGTCATCTCTGCTCAATACCATCGCGCCCGGGCTGCGGCTGCGCGTCGGAGACGTGGGCGACATCACCCACAAGGGCCGCCACACCACCAGCTCCATCGCCTTTCTCCAGCTACCATTCGGTGGCTGGGTGGCCGACACGCCGGGCTTGCGCCAGCTTGGCTTCTGGCAAGTCGACCCCGAGCATGTCCTTGCCGCTTTCCCGGACGTGCAGCCCCACCTCGGCCGCTGCCACTACTCCAACTGTACCCACCGACACGAGCAGGGCTGCGCCCTGCTCGCTGCCGTGGAGAGCCGCGAGGTGGACGGGAGACGGCTGAGGAGTTACCTGCAGATGGGAGGGAGGTGACTGTCAGCTAGCCGTGTGGCACATGGCGTGAGTCACGCTGCGATCCGCATACGCAGAGAAAGGAGGTCATCTTATGACGGGACTGCCATTGGCGAAGACATCCAAGCAGCTGAGGTGGGATCCCGCCCGGCGAGAGGAGATGAACGATGACACTCGATCAACCTGGATCATGCATGGACGCATTCAGCGACATGGGTTACTGGAAATGGGAGGGCGTGCCTTCGGAGGCCCTTGTGCGCTCTGCAGTCGGCTTCATGGAGCGCGTCTTGGAGGTGAACCCCGAGGCCAAGTTGCTCGACCTGGGCTGTGGCCTGGGGCTGCACGCTATAGAGCTGGTTCGCAGAGGATACCAGGTCACTGCAATGGACTGCTCTGAGCCGTTCCTGGCCGATGCCAAGCGCCGTGCCGCCGAAGCTGGTGTGACCGTGCACTTCGTGCACGGCGACATGAGTCGCATGGGATTCGATGCGGAGTTCGATGCCGTGGTCCTGTGGGGCAACACCTTCGGCATGCTGTCCGATGAAGACAACCGCAGCACGCTCCTCGGGATCAGCCGGGGTCTTCGGCAGGGCGGCCTCGCGCTCATTGACACCCAGAACTACACCGCGCTCCCGGGCGAGCTCAAGCAGAGCTGGTCTTTCTCTGACGACGAGCCGAACTTGCTCTTCCTGATCCAGGACACGAAGGACGTGTGCAAGGGCCGCTTCGGGTTCGACGTCATCGTCGTCAACCTGAAGACCGGGGACCGGCACACCATGCCCTTCTCCTGGCGGCTGTACCTGCTGCCGGAACTGGAGCGGCTGCTCACGGACGCGGGCCTCCACCTGGTTGGGGTCTACGGGGATGACCCGGCGAAGGTGGACTGGGCAGCCTTCACGCGAGGCGACCCCTATCCATATAGCACTGATGGGTTCACCGACAGTGCCGCGAAGCGGATACTGCTGTGCCAGAAGCGAGCAGCATGATCCCGAGCGCTGAGCACGCTATGCAGGTGGCCGAGCGTCTGCTCGGCCGCCTGCCGGACCGCTTGGAGCCGTTCCGCCCGCAGGTCGGCGGCGACGACTCCTATGCCTTCCGGCTCTGGGGCGGCGGTGAGGCGATGCTGCTGAAGGTGAAGAGGCGCTCCGGCAGCCCGGTCGGTGTGCACTTTCATCGGCGACTGAGAGAGGCCGGGCTACCGGTGCCGGAGTTGGTCGCCTTCGATCCGAGAGGCGGCCCTAACCAAGAGGCCTGCGCGATCTGGGAGTGGGTGGAGGGCCGGCCGGCGGAATGGGGGCCGGGGGAGCCGTGCCCCTATGACGAGGCCGAGCTCGGCCAGTTGCTGCGCCGGATCCATGACTTGCGGTTCGACGGCCCGTCCGGTCTCCTGGGCGACGACCCATCCGCGCGGTCGTTCTTCTCTCACCCCGGTCTTGTCCCTGCGAGCGAGACGTGGGCCGGCTTCTTCGACTGCGAGTGGGCCGCGCGTCGCTACCGAGGTCTCGGCCACCTCGATCCGGCCGAAGCGGCGCTTCTCGCCTCTCTGCCGGACCGACTCAGCGCGCAGTTGAATCGGCCTGAGCCGCGCTTGCTCCACATGGGCGACATCATGCACCACGGCAACCTGCTCGTAGACTCACGGGGGCGCATCGCCGCCATCGTGGACTACGTCGAGTCCACCGCGGGTGACCCGCGCTGGGAGTTGGCCTGGTTCGACTATTACTTCACCCCCTCGGAGCGCGAGCCGGTATCGCCGTTCGACCTGGCGCGATTCCGCGTTGCATACAGCGCCGACCACGACCCCGGCGACACGATCGGCCGCTTCTACCTCATCGGCATCCTGGTGTTCGAGAAGCTGCTGTTCTACGACCCGGCATCACCTCGAGGGCGATGGGCGATCCAGACCCTGAAGAACAGCCTGCGCATTCTCGGAGGTACAACATGACTGACGGCAGTAGCTTCATCCGGATCATGGGCCAGCGCGTCCTCCTCCGCGACCCTCTCCCCGCCGACGCTCTGTGGGACTTCCGTTGGGGCACGGTGGAGACCGCCTGGCAGGACTGGGACGCGCCCTGGGAGGGCGCAGCGATCACGCCCATCGAGCAGCTCTCGGCCGAGGACATCGTGCAGCGCCTCCAGCGGGGATTCGCCCGGTTTGCCGAGCCGGGGCCGATTCCTCGCAACTACTTGCGTGTGGACCGGATCGGAGGCCCACCTCTGGGCTGGGTGAACTCCTACCACCACGACCCTGAGGCCCGTGTCACCTGGGCCGGCGTCAGCATCTGCGAATCCGCCTACTGGGGTCAGGGTCTCGGCACGGAGGCGTTTCGACTCTGGATCGGCTGCCTCTTCACCCACCTGGACCTGGCCGAGGTGCGCACCGCCACCTGGTCCGGCAATGCACGCATGATCCGCGTCGCGGAGAAGTGCGGCTTCACCCTCATCAACCGCATCCCCCGGAACCGTGAGGTGCGCGGGGAGTGGTACGACGGGCTGACGTTCCAGCTCACCCGCGAACGATGGGAACGCACGAGAGGGAGACCGTGATGAGAACGCCGGACCGTGATGACAGCCCTCAAGCAGCGCCGCGTCGCCGGGGGCGACGCTGGACGCGGCGAAGCGGACACCGGCCGCGTGATACAGGTCCCGACGCTGGCGGCGCAGAGCGCAGAGACGGCGGAAAGGAAAGGCGCGCGAACAGCCGAGAGCGAGAGGATCTCCTCGAAGACTGGACCGAGAGCGATGATGACGCGATCGCGGACGCGGATGCCGACACTGTGGACAAGGACGGGTGACCCATCCGCCCGGTCCTCGGCCCTGCCACAGGGAAGATCGTAGGGCAGGAGCTTGTCTCCTGCCCCAGCACCCGGTTGTCGGGCAGGGCGGTCGGGGCTCTCAGAGAGGAGGAAGCACATGGCATACCCATTCGTGAAAGGCATGGCACTGTCTGAGCGTCTATACCACGAAGGTGTGAAGGCGGTCATGGCGCGGCGCTTCCCGGAGGTGCGCTACTCCGCCGGGCGGCTCGGCCGTGGATCCGATACGCTCGGGTACGACACTCCCATGTCGATGGACCACGGCTGGGGCCCCGAGGTGCAGGTCTACTTGCTGGCCGAGGACCACGCGCAGTACGCCGAGCAGATCGTGGAGGTGATGCGCCACGAATTGCCCCGAGAGGTAGCCGGGGTACCCACGAACTACGACTCAACCTCCGATGAAGTGGGAAAGCCGGTGCGCCTGGAGAGCGGGCCCATCGAGCATCGCGTGTACTGCATCAATGTGCACACTTTCGTGGTCAGCTACCGGCCCTTCAACGCCAACCGCGGGATTACTGCGCTGGACTGGGTCGCCCTTCCGCAGCAGACCTTGCGCCTGATCCGGTCGGGGCGGGTGTTCCATGATGGATTGGGCGAGCTTGAGCCGATGCGCGCGAAGCTCCACTACTATCCCGACGACATCTGGTACTACCTGCTCTCCGCGCAGTGGGAGCACATCGAGCAGGAGTGCCCCTTCATGGGCCGGTGCGGTGATGTGGGCGATGAGTTGGGCTCACGGATCCTCGCCGCCCGGCTGATCCACTTCATCATGGACCTGTGCTTCCTGATGGAGCGGCAGTACGCGCCCTACAGCAAGTGGTTTGGGACCGCCTTCTTGGAGCTGCGCTGCGCTGCCGACCTCGTGCCTGTGTTGCAGGCCGCGCTCGACGCGCAGACGTGGCAGGAGCGGGAGAAGCACATGTCCCAGGCCTACGGGTACCTGGCGCGGATGCACAACGGTCTGGGGATCACGGATCCGGTACCGACCACGGTCGAGCCGTTCTTCGACCGGCCGTACCTGGTTCCGGGGAAGAGCAACCCTGGACAGGCGATCTACGAGAAGATCACCGACGATGAAGTGAAGCGGCTGCCGCGGTTCGTGGGCTCCGTGGATCAGCTCACCGACGTTGTGTGCGTTCGGGATTGGCCGAATCGGCGCGCGGGATTGGTGGGGCTGTACGAGGCGGGGAAATAGGAGCAGATGATGCGAACGTTCATAACCTTGCCGACCGTTCCCGCGAAGGAACTCCCTTCGGAGTTTCGCTTTGACGTGCGCTCCTCGGAGGCGCTAGTGGAGTTGCTTCTGCGGGAGTTCACTCAGGAGGGCGATGTCGTCCTCGATCCCTTCGCCGGGTTCGGGACGACTCTGGTGGTGGCCGAGCGTATGGGAAGGGTGCCTGTGGGCATTGAGCTCGACTCCCGGCACGCTGCCTACGCGCGATCCCTGCTTCATCACCCTGGCAGTCTGATCGAGGGAGATTCGCGCCAACTGGCTTCGTACCAGCTGCCACTTGTCGACCTCTCTCTCACTTCGCCGCCGTTCATGTGCAGAGGAGATGCCGAGGACCCTCTCGCCGCGTACGCAGGCCCGGGCGCGGGCTATGAGCAGTATCTCCAAGGCCTGCGGGACATCTACCAACAAGTGTCCGGGCTCATGAAGCCGAATGCACGCGCCATCCTCGAGGTGGCGAATCTGAAGCGGCCTGGCCAGGTCACCACGCTCGCCTGGGATGTGGCTGGAGCCATCGGCGAAGTGATGCACTTCGAGGGTGAGATTGTCATCGGCGGGCAGGGGTCATCTGCTTACGGCTACGACCACAGCTACTGTCTGGTCTTCAGCAGCCACAGTTAGGAGAGCCCATGCGCAAACGCGACTCGAAGCGGCTGGTTGAGAGAAGCTACGATCTTATCGCAGAGGGGTACCTCGCGGCCAAGGAGAGCTACGATCCCGATACGTATGCTCCGCTCGAGCAGGTCATCACCACGTTGCCTCGCGGCGCGGCGGTGCTCCACCTGGGTTGCGGCGCAGGAATCCCGGTCGCCCAGCGGCTCGCCGAGCGATTTGAGGTGACTGGTGTTGACTTCTCCGCGCGCCAGATCGAGTTGGCGCGCAGGCATGTTCCTGCGGGCCTCTTCATTAGAGCCGATATGACCTCGGTGGACTTTGCTCCGGGCGCGTTCGATGCTGTCGTCTCGTGCTACGCCATCATCCACGTGCCCCGTGCGGAGCAGCACGGCTTGGTCCAGCGCATCTACTCATGGCTCAAGCCGGACGGCCTCTTCCTCGCCACGTGGGCGATGCACGAGTGGGAGGAGACTATCGAAGACTGGAGCGGGTGGGGCGTGCCGATGTGGTGGAGCCACTTCGGCGCTGATGGGAACCTCGACATGCTTCGCGCGGCCGGCTTTACGGTAGAGAACGTCGACACGCGGACGAGCAACCGCGAGACGTGGCTATGGGTGCTGGCCTGCAGGCCTAGGCATGTGCCTCTGCCCCTGCCGAAGCGAGGCACACCGTGAAGAAGGCAAGTTTGTACCTGGAAGGTGTTGCCGCCGACCTCTACGACATTGCCTTCGACTGGAAACGCAACCGGGAGGCCGACTTCCTGGAGGCCTGTGTCGAGGCCTACGGCGGCAACACACCGGGGGCGCTGCTCGACCTGGCCTGCGGCGCCGGCCACTTCCTGCTTGAGATGCAGCAGAGGGGATGGCAGGTGGCCGGCGTGGACATCAGCGCGGAGATGATCGACCTGGCGCGGGAGCGACTGGGCGACCACTGCGCGCTCCACGAGGCCTGCATGTCCGACTTCGAGGTTGCGGAGCCGTGTGACATCGCCACCTGCTGGCTGAACTCGCTCACCTATCTGCTCACCAATGAGGCAGTCACCCGGCACCTACAGAACGTCGGCCGGGCACTGAAACCCGGCGGCCTCTACCTGGTCGATATCGGCTTCAGCTCGTGGGCTCATCCCATGTGGCATCAGCCGGAGGGCGACTGGAAGCCAGACTTCTCGCAGGGCTGGGGCTGGTCCACCTCGCGCGGGAGCCTGGAGGTGTACCACGATGGCTGCGAAGGTCCACCCTGTGACCCTATGGCTCACACCTGCACCGAGTACATGCACTTCCGAGTGACGGACCGGCGCTCCGGCGCGGTCAGAGAGCACACCTACCAGTCGCCCAAGCGCGCGCTCCACCCTCAGGAGTTCGCCGCCCTGGTGTCTGCGTCGGGTGTCTTCGATATCCTGGGATGGTTCACGGACAGCTTCGATCTGAACAAGACGCTGGACATGAAGGGTGGCATGGGTAGAGGGTTGGTCCTGCTCCGGCGGAATGCACGAGGGAGGAGGATAGACGCGTGTTCCGCATAGAACTCCAGGTCGCCGAGGGGGTCAACTTCCCCTACTACGTGATGGGGAAAGCCCAGCTTCGCATCCTGCCCTTTGCTGATCCGTGGGTGTGGGTGGACGCCCAGGCCGATCCGTACCTTCTCTTCGCCCAGGACTACAGGGTTGAGAGGCACGATGTCGGTGACGCAGAGGAACTCTGGTATCGCTGGCTTTCCCAAGTCTCGTCCTGTTGCCCGGACGATGCGCGGGAAGGCCTCAAGTACTGCCGTGACCCACTGCTTCCCGTCGCTCAGAGCATCCTTCCCGAGTACCTGTCGAGATGGCCGGGCATTCACGACAAGCTCACGAAGCTCTTGCAGGGGGCCCCGTCCCAGGCACAGCTATCTGCAGCCATTCGCCGGAACGAGCAGCTCTTCGGACTCTCGTATCCGGAGGGAGGTCGGGAGGTCTTCCATTTCAACCACTTCCCCACAACGGCTACTCAGAAGCCCGGCCCGCACTTCGTGTTCGGACTGGGCTGCCTCTCTCGGCCGGAACAGCTCCTCCAGGTCATCGAGAGCGAAGTGGGCTTGACGCTTCTGGAGCAGATTGTCAAGGACGAGCGGGTAGGCTCGTATCGCGCGCAGCTCGAAGAGATCACCAGGCGAGATCACTACGTGCAGGGATTCGGCAGCCTGCTTGAGGCATTGAACAACGTCGTTCGTACGATCGAGAAGCGAGGAGCCTCGGCCACCTTGGATGACCTACCGCGGAAGCCAGGCCAAGAGGGCTATCAGCGGATCGCGGAAAGCCTGTTCCACAACCGACATCTCTGGGCCAAAGCAGGGTTGATCGAGTTCGTGTGCGGAGCGTTGGAGGGGCTGCGGTGAAACCTCGTTGATCTCCTCTGTTGCCTCGATGCGACAGGACCCATCTGCCCTGAGAGCGCAAGCGTCCCACTTGCCTTCCGCAACGACTGCCGGCGAGACGCCGGCGCTCCCAGGTGAACCATTCGCCCACATCCTGCGCCCTATCAACGGAGGATCATGGTGCCGATGACTCGTAGGGGCGGCGCTCCGACGCCGCCCGAATCAGCCGACAGCCAGCGCGTGACAAGCGCCATCGCCGGAGACGGGGAAGCCTTCGCGGAACTCGTCGCCCGCTACCGGGATGCGGTCTATGGCGTCTGCCACCACCGCGTCGGGCACCCGGAGGAGGCGAAGGACCTGGCGCAGGAGGCCTTCCTCCGCGCTTACCTCGACCTCCCCCAGCTCCGCGATCCGGCGGCCTTCCCGGCCTGGCTGCGGAGAGTGGCCGAGCGGGTGTGCGCCACCTGGCAAAGGCGCAAGCGGCTGCAGGTCACCTCGCTCGAAGAGGTCGCTGAACCAGCGGTCGCGCGAGACGCCGACCTCCCCTTGGCGGTCCGCCAGGCCGTACAGAAGTTGGGCGACGAGGCCAGGCTGGCGGTCAGTCTCTACTACATCAACGGCTACTCCACGCGCGAGGTCGCCGAGTTCCTCGGCGTGCCCACCGGCACCGTGAAATCACGCCTCCACCATGCAAGGTTGCGATTGAAGGGAGAGCTGATGGACAACTACAAGGACGCGCTAAGGCAAGGCGCGCCGGGACCGGAGTTCGACGGCGCGGTCATCCGCGCGGTCCGCTCCCTGGAGGAGGTGCGGAGCCTGCCCCAGGCTCAACGACACGGCGGGCCGGAATCCGAGGAGGACCTCGGTCGCTATCTGGTGCTGGAGAAAGACGGCTCGGTGCTGGGCGAGTCCTGGTTCTCCACTGAGGACTTGCTGATTCGCGGCGTAAAGGTCCGCGTGGCTCGCCAGGGCCACACCACCGGTGAGTCCGGCACACTGGGACACTGGCGGGAGATTGGCTTCGAGGTGCTGGATCGGCTCGTCACCAGCGCCAACGCGCAGTTGGCGGAGGACGGATTCGGCCTCGCCGCCTGGCACGGGGAGCTGTTGTGCGGCACTCGCCATGGCTATGTGCCGTGCTTCTATCACCACCTCATCCAAGCGCCCGCCGCGAACCTGGCGTGGGGGGAGACCGCCGATGCGGTCAGGCCATACCAGCCTTCTGACGCTCCCGCCGTAGCCGCCCTGCGCGCCTTGCCCCGCGCCCGGCCCATCATGTGGGCCTGGCAGGGGCCCGAGGATGAGCCACCCTTCGTGCTGGAGCGCGACGGGCACGTAGTCGGCTGCCACTCCCTCGCCTGGGAACACCGGACCAATCCACCGACCCTGGTCAACGAGGTGGAGGGCGTTGGCATGTTTGACTACCAGGCGCTCGCGAAGCGCATCGCAGAGACTGCGCTCGCCAACGGTGTGGATACAGTCTCGACCTACCTCTCGCCCGACCATCCGCTCGGCGCGCTGATGCTGTCCCGCGGCGGGGTGTGCCAAACCCAGGGCGCGAGCTGGGAGGTGGCCAAAGACGAGGAGATGATCTGTATCCTCGATCTGCCTACTGCCCTGCAAGCGATCGATCAAGGCCTAGGCAGACTTACGCGAGGCCGCGTGGTCATCGAGATGGACGGCGAGGCGGCCACCGTCACCGCCGGCAATCCGCCCAAGGTGGAGAAGGGCGCCCCCGCGCGCGGCGCGCGGTCTCGCATCGGGCGCGTCCCTATGACCCAACTCCTCGTCGGCTACCGATCGGTGCTTGAGATCACTGGCCGCAAGGACGTCTCCATCCGCGAGCAAGACCTTCCCACCCTCGACGCCCTCTTCCCGAAGACTTGGCCCTACGCCTGGCCTGACCCCTACATCTGGGATGAGCAGTGCCTGCGCGAATCCCACCCCTGGGCCTTCGAGGCGCCGTGGCGCAGCAAGCTCGCCGCGCACCCGCGGCCGTGGGTGTGAGCATCCCCGGTAGGGGCGACTCGCCGAGCCGCCCCTATTTGCTCACCCTGATCCTGCGGTTGGGCTCCACCCCCACCGACTCGGAATGCACCTCGTACTGGTTGGCGAGCTGGTGCTGGAGGCGGCGGAGGTAGGAGGGCTGCGGGGACAACTCCGCTGGCTCGGAGGTCTCCAGCACGTGCTGGATCGCCTCCTGCGCCTCGCGCATCGCCCGCTCCTCGGCGCCCAGGCTGGTGAGATGGAACATCTCCCGCACCGCCCCCAGAATCTGCTGGTAGGTGTTGGAGCGGAGGACGTGCACGGCGACGTTCGCCGCCACCGCCGCGTGGAACTTGTCCGGCCCTCGACGATAGGATGACTTGAGAGTTAGGATAGCGTCTGCTTGCTCAGGATGCTTGACGATCTCGGCCCGCACCTGCAGGTCCGTCAGCGCTCGCTCGAGCTTGTTGCGGCTGACCCCATAGGGGAAGATGCGCAACGTCCGCGAGCTGTAGCGCGGCCGGCCCGTCTCCGCCACCTCGAAGCGAGATGGCATCTCCTCGAATCCGTACTCCGGCTGCTGGGCGGCGATCGCCTCTACCTCGCCGTCGGGCTTGCGGAATCTTATCTCCGGGCTGGAGATCATCCCCCGCAGCATTCGATCCACGACCTCCGAGACATCGTGGTGGATGGCGAGCTTGTTGATCTCCATGATCTCGACCACGATGTCGAAGGTCGGCGGGGCCTTTCGCTCCAGCACCGTCTTCTGGGTGCCGCGGCGCTTGGCTTCTTCATCGCTGAGGGTGACCGCGTGGATTCCGCCGATGAGATCGGAGAGGGTGGGGTTCATGAGCAGGTTCTCGAGGGTGTTGCCATGGGCGGTGCCGATGAGCTGCACGCCGCGCTCGGCGATGGTGCGGGCGGCGAGGGCCTCCGCCTCGGTGCCGATCTCGTCAATCACGATCACCTCGGGCATGTGATTCTCCACCGCCTCGATCATCACTGCGTGCTGGAGGTCGGGCCTGGGCACCTGCATGCGGCGGGCGCGGCCGATGCCAGGGTGGGGGATGTCGCCGTCGCCGGCGATCTCGTTGCTGGTGTCCACGATCACCACCCGCTTGCTCAGCTCATCCGCCAGCACGCGGGCCACCTCTCGCAGCTTGGTCGTCTTACCGATTCCCGGGCGGCCGAGCAGGAGGATGCTCTTTCCGGACTCCACGATGTCGCGGATGATGTTGACGGTGCCGTAGACGCAGCGGCCGATGCGGCAGGTGAGGCCGACCACGGCGCCCTGTCGGTTGCGGAGGGCGGAGATGCGGTGGAGGGTACGCTCGATGCCGGCGCGGTTGTCGAGGGTGAAGGAGCCAACGCGGGAGACGCAATACTCCAGGTCGTCGCGGGTCACCGGGGCTGCGGAGAGGCTGACCGCCTCACCCGGAAACCGCGCCTCCGGCTCCCGGCCGAGGTCGAGCACTACCTCCAGGAGTTCGTCCCGTCGGTTGATGGCGCGCAGCCGCTCCTCTATCAGAGGAGGAATCGCCTGGTAGAGCAAATCGAGATCGTCGGTGATCTTGAGTTCGGACATGCGAACATCCGTCGCCGGGAGCACTCGTCCTGAGCGGTCCAGCCAGATAGTTCGTCATCCCCTGGAGGCCCCCCTGCGGCCGCTAGCGACAAGGGTCAGGAGTGCGGCCTACAACAGGGCGCATTGCCATACGCCCTACGCGGGGCAGGAGGCCCTTCGACTGTGCTCAAGACAAGCAATCTCCTGCCCAGCGTGGGACTCCTGCCCTGCGAAGTAGGTCACGTCCCAGCGCGCTGGAGGACCTCCACGATCACCGCCAGCGCGGCCTCCACCTGCTCTGCGGTGACGTCTCTGTGGGTGACGAAGCGGAGGCGATGGGAGGCCATGGGCAGGGCGCGGACGCCGCGGGCGTCGAGTTGCTGGCACAGCGCGGCGGCGGTGCAGCCCAGGGGGGCCGTCTCGAGGAGGACCATGTTGGTCTGAACGAGGCCCAGGTCAACGAGGTCCGGACGCAGCTTGTGGATGGCCTCGCCCAGCCGCCGAGCGTTCGCATGGTCATCAGCCAGACGGTCTACCAGCTGCTCCAGGGCGATGATGCCACAGGCGGCCAAATGGCCGATCTGGCGGACGCCGCCGCCGACGCGCTGGCGCATGTTGCGGGCGCGGGCGATGAAGTCGGCGCCGGCGCAGAGCAGGGAACCATAGGGCGCGCACAAACCCTTGCTTAGGTCCACCATCACCGAGGCGCACCCCTGAGTGAGTTCCTTCACCGGAACGCCGAGCGCCACCGACGCGTTGAAGACGCGAGCGCCGTCCAAGTGGACAGGCAATCCGTACTCTGCGGCGAGTGCCCATAGCTGTTTCATGTAGGCAACGTCCAGAACGGTGCCGCCGGCGAGATTGTGGGTGTTCTCGGCGACGATGAGGGCGGTGCGGGGGCGGTGTCTGCTACCCGGTTGTATCTCCTTCGCCAGCTCCTCCAGGTCCATACGTCCGGCGCGGCCGACGAGAGTGCGGGGGACGGCGCCGACAATAGCGCTCAGCCCGCCGGACTCGAAGCGGAGGAAGTGGGAATCGCGCTCGGCGATCACTTCCTCACCACGCTGGAGATGGGTCAGCAGGGAGACGAGGTTTCCCATGGTACCTGAGGTGCAGAAGAGCGCGGCCTCGTGCCCGGTGAGGGCGGCGGCGATCTCCTCCAGGCGGCGGGCGGTGGGATCACCCTCTCTGCTGTCGTCTCCCACCACCGCCTCGGCCATGGCGCGGCGCATCTCCGGGGTGGGCTGAGTGATGGTGTCGCTTCGAAAGTCCGCGATGATAGGCGAGGACATACGAATCTCCAGGGTAGCCTAACGTTGGATAGGAACAGATGGGCTGTAGTCAGAATTGGACACCCTGGGCCGGCTTCCCTGCCGGGGCAAGCTGGTAACCCCGGCCGGCCAGGCTTGCTCAGCGGGCAGACTGCAAGTCCGCGCCACTGTGGTATAATGCGGCGGCGGTCCGGCTGGAGCGAAGTACTCGAGCTGGCCGCCCAAGGAGGAGCTTCTCGTGGTCATCATCCAGAAGGGCTATGGCGAGGTGAAACTGGCAGGCAGCGGGGAGGTGATCCTCGGCGAGATCACCCTGCACGGAGAGGGCTGGGTGGCGGTGCTTGCCCTGCCCCCATCGCCGGACCAGGAGCCGCGCTGGTTCCCCAACCATCAGGTGGCGGAGATCGTGTGGCGCAAGAGCGTGGCGGTCCGGCCTCGCGGATAGCGTTGGCGCAGGAGGAGGAGCTGAGAGTGAGTGGAGGCCTTCACTGCCCAGGGAGAGGGGTGCGCAGGCCGGGCGAGGTGGGGTAACTACGTGGAGAGCGGATTGTCATGTTTCGAGTGCGAGTAGTGGTAGCTGGAAAGCTGGTGAATAACTCCCGTGTCCATCTGGAAGGGACGGACCTGTCGCTGCCGGAGGGAGCGAGGGTGAGGGATTTGCTGACGGAGGTAGGGGTGTCCGACGGCGAGGTGAAGCAGGTGACCGTGAACGGCCGGCGCGGGCGGCTGGACCAGAGTCTGCGGCGGAATGATGTGGTGGAACTGCGGGGGTGACGAGGTTCGAGGTGGTCCTGGGGGGGGCGGGCAGGAGGAGGATTCCGATGTCCAGATGTGCTGTCTGCGTCGTGGTCAGCCTGGTGTTGCTGTCCGGCGCCGCGCTTGGGTCGGCAGCAGAGGCGGACGAGCAGTCGGTGCCGGAGCAGCTGCGGAGCGCGGTGGAGGCGGCGGCGGCGGCGGTGACGCCGGCGCTGGTGCGGATCCATGTCGTGGAGGCGAACTACTGGGGCGGGCGAGAGACGAAGTCTGAGGCGACGGGAAGCGGGGTGATCTTCACCTCCGAGGGGCATGTGGTCACCAACCACCATGTCGCTGGCAATGCCAAACAACTGCTGTGCACCCTTGCCACCAAGGAGGAGATAGACGCGGAGCTAGTGGGGACGGATCCCGTAACGGACATCTCGGTGCTGAAGCTGCGGCCGGAGAAGCCGCGGGAATTCCCGGTGGCGAAGTTCGGGGATTCGTCGCAGTTGAGAGTGGGGGACTACGTGCTGGCGATGGGGAGCCCGCTGGCGCTGTCGCAATCGGTGACGCTGGGGATAGTGAGCAACACGGCGCTGGTGATGCCGGACCTTTTCTGGCCGTTCAAGTTCGAGGTGGAGGGCGAGGACGTGGGATCCATCGTGCGGTGGATCGGGCACGATGCGGAGATTGCGGGCGGGAACTCCGGCGGGCCGCTGGTGAATCTGCGGGGTGAGGTGGTGGGGATCAACGAGATGCGGTTCGGCCTGGGAGGGGCGATCCCGGGGGACCTGGCGCGGCAGGTGGCGGAGGAGCTCATCAAGCACGGGAAGGTGGCGCGGGCGTGGATCGGCCTGGACGTGCAGCCGATGCTGAAGGAGCAGGGGGAAGAGGAGGGGGTGTTGGTGAGTGGCACCATCCCCGGATCGC
>Ga0315277_10001339_pt1 | contig 36117 bp, 37 predicted proteins | sample YL17G05_15_MG_FD_203695 | JGI IMG/M metagenome (GOLD analysis project Ga0315277, IMG submission 203695) | Sediment microbial communities from Yellowstone Lake, YNP, Wyoming, USA - YL17G05_15 | ecosystem: Environmental > Aquatic > Freshwater > Lake > Sediment | place: USA: Wyoming | collected...
CGGCCATTGGCAGTGTATATGTCACCTCAAACCCGTCCGGGGCAGATGTCTACCTCGATAACGCGTACAAGGGGTTTACCCCCCTGACCATGGACGGGATCCCGAATGGCAATCATCATGTTGTGCTCCGGCTGGAAGGCTATGAAGAGGCATCACGTCCGGTTATAGTAACGGGGAATGCAAAGTCCATCTCGGTCACACTTGCTCCCCTCACGACCAGTACCACCACGGCGACGACGACCGCTACGGCAACGGTAACTGGGACGGTGCAGCCGACACAAACCACCCCAGTACCTGCCGGTGAATCCGGTTCTTTGTCCGTGAATACAACACCTTCCGGGGCACAGGTGTATATTGACGGGGCGTTGAAAGGTATCACCCCCGCAATGATCCCCGGTCTCTCCACGGGAGCCCATGCTGTCCGCCTCGTGATGGCCGGGTACAGTGACCTGAATACTACAATTACGGTATCTGCCGGCAGGACGTCTGAATACAGCACTGCGCTTCCTGCGGCTACAAAAACGCCGGGGTTCGCAGTGATCGGCGCAGTCCTCGCGCTTTCGGGGCTTGTGGCGATCCGCAGAATCAGGAAATAATTTTTTTTACAATGATCTGTGTGTCCGGCCCCACACGACGCGATGCGATCCGGAGTAAGGTCGGGACCCGGGTGGACAACATGCCAAATCCCGCATACGTCGGATAACGAAGTGACGGGACCGGAGAAGAACGAAGTCCCTGGACCGGGTGATAAAGCAAGGATACTGAGATGTTCATCACCGCAGCATTCCCCGGGCCTGCAATTAAAGATGCGTAAGATGGGAAGCTCCGCGTTTATTCTTTTTGGAACAGCGTTAAAATGTCAAGCTTTGTTGACCGTTCTTTATAGTACCGGAAAAGGTTCTCTCCCCAGATCACAGCACGCGGGTCATGGCTGAAAAGGTCGGTAGAACTGTCATAGAGCTGGTCATCCTTTTTGAAAAGGCCCAGCGAGAGGTACTTGTCGGTGACCGTCAGCCCCACCTGCAGCTTCTCGCTAGTCACCCAGACAACGAAATTGGGAAATGCCGCCAGCGCCTTCATATTGGATGCGTAGGGCTCCTGTGCCAGCAGCTCGATGATCTGTTCATTCACCACCAGCTCCACCGGGATCCCCACGGTCGCCTTTTCGGCGAGGACCTGGGCGAGGCTGGGGCTCGCCACCGAGGAAAGCGCGTGGATATACGCGGTATCCTTCAGGATCTCGAGGTAATTGGATAACACCGAAAACAAGTCGGTTGTGCTGTCCTGTTTTGACTTTGAATTATACAGGTCACCAATGCTGCAGAGCAAGGATACCGGAAGGCCGGAAAGGTCGTGGGCGGCCCAGAAGGTGCTGTGCTGGTCGATCCCCCCGATAAGCTGGACAAATCCCTCGACGTTCATCGCAACTGCCCTGCCCAGCGGGGTCAGGCGGTACTCGTAGTCCAGCGCCTCGATCAGGTTCTGTTTTTCAAGGTTCCTGATCTTTGGGATCAACGCCTGCGAGGTGCTCCCGGTCACTTCACGCAGCATGCCCAGCGATGCATTTTTGTGGATCAGCGTGAGCAGGATCTGGATCTTGAGCCGTGAGGTGTAAATGGACTGGATCGGTTTCTGGTGGTGTTCATAAATTTCGAGGGAATCCATACTGCCATATCGTACTAACGGGGTGCAGATATTTATTCGCTCCGGTCTCCTCAGGCAGGGGATTCCGTCCTGCCGGGAGCGCGGAATTTTCACCGGTTCAGTGGTTCAGGAGATGAAACGACAACACCAGCAGGCATAATCCGCCGATGACCAGGAACTGGCCGTCGGATATGACATCACACAGGAAATTGTTCCTTTCTGTCCGGTCGATGGAGATGATACATGCCTGCGAATACGTAAGGGAACAGAGGATCACGACCAGAACGCCGGCAGGAAACACGGATTCTCCCACGGCAAGAATGAAGGCGCCCGCCGCCATGTTCCCGGCCGTGAGCAGGATCCTGCTCCTGTCCACACCGACAAGCACCGGGATCGTCACCACACCGATGGCAGCATCCCCGGCCCGGTCCCGTATGTCAGGCAGTACCGTAGCGACAAACACGTACGAGAATATGAACATGAACGTGACCAGGGTTGCCGTCCCGGGTATCGATCCGGACAGATATACCGGCAACAGCGAAATCGAGAGCGCCCATGCGCCGGATACCACAATATTCTTCAGGATCGGGATCTCCTTCAACCGGCGGTACCCCCACCACTGCGGCAGTACCGGGACGCTGTAGAAAATCCCGCTGACGAGCGGGACTGCGGTCACGCAGAATGCAACAGCACCGTGCAGTGCGGCGATGATCAGCGCGGCAAGGTATGCGGCAACTGCCGCAACAACCAGATGGCGCTGGAACTTCTTGGTAATCCGGAAGCGGCGTTCATGGTTGATCTCATCTTCCGCTTCATCGGTCTTCCGGTTCAGGTTGTACACCGAGAATGCAATCATGAACATGACAGCGGCAACCTCCACGGTCCAGGTAATTCCCTGAATGAAACAGGAGGTGTATGCCATACCGACCGCACCCGCCCCGACAAACAGGGAAGTGTAGAGCAGGAACTCACCGATCTCCCGAACTCTTATTAGGATATAATCCCTGATTTGAAATCCGGACTTCTGGTTGCGGGAATATCCATTATAGCGAAAAGATGTCATGGTGACAATTCAGGCACCAGAGTAACATTCGTTATGCCGGCGAATGTTAATCGTTGCGATTAATCTGGATCCCAACCATACATAAATTAGAGGTACGCACGGTCCATCCCGTCTTGCGGAATCAGACCCGTCACTGCTTTCGTCTCATCGTGATCACAAACGGCAGCAACAGGACAACCGCAATCACGATCCAGAAATTGCCAAACAGGTAGAGCAGCTCCTCCCGGCTCTTGTCATAGAACCGGAGGTCGACAGACATCGTGCGGTTCCACTGCACCGTTGTCAAGTTATCGCTCTCCCCGATAATAGATGCCCCCGGGTTCATGCCGGCAAGCAGGGGATTTCTCACATCAAACCCTTCGGGGAGGGAGACGTTGACCGAATAGGGGTGCTCGAATATTGCCTGGAGGTGGAAGTCCCGCAGGGGTGCCGTGTAAAGGACCGTGTAGTTGCCCCTGGCAAACGTAATCGAAGAGACGCCGCTCTCGTTGAACGTGCAGGGGGAACAGTTCCCCGTAATCCCGACATTGCCCACTTTTGCCGGGATGCGTTCCCCCAGCACGCCGAGTTCGAAGAAGTCGAACTTCTCTGCATCCGCAACGTCGACCGATGCGTTGTATGCCGTGCCGTTGTGTAGCACCCGGTACTCCGCGTGGAGTGCTACGCAGGGCAGGATGAGCAGGGTTCCTACAAGCGCAGCGCAGAGAGCAGCGAGGGCAGGTCCGCGTCGATCTCGGTCGGGGGTTCGCATTGTCTGATCACCGTGTCAGGGTCCTTGAGGAGGTGGCCGGTGACGACACAGACGATCCGCTCGGACCGGTCGATCGCCCCGCTCTCCACCAGTTTTCGCACGCCCGCCACCGACGCGGCGGACGCCGGCTCGACGCCGATCCCCTCCTTGCGTGCAAGGTCGCGCTGCATGCGCAGGATCTCGTCGTCGGTCACCGTTTCCGCAAGGCCGCCGGTCTTCCGGATGGCAACAAGCGCCTTTTCCGCATTCACAGGCGCCCCGATCCGTATCGCGGTCGCGACCGTCTCGGGGTGCAGTTCAGGGATCACCTCCGGCAGGTTCTCGCGGATCGCCCGGACCACCGGGCTGGAACCAACTGCCTGGATACCGGTCATCATCGGCAAAGAACCGATGAACCCGAGCTCCTTGAGCTCGAGGAGTCCCTTGTACACCGCCGAAATATTCCCCGCGTTGCCAACCGGCAGCACGAACCGGTCCGGTACCCCGCCCAGCTGGTCGATGGCTTCAAACCCGATGGTCTTCTGCCCCTCCAGCCGGTAGGGGTTTATCGAGTTGAGGAGGTAGAGCCCGTGGGAGAGGCAGAGCTCGTGCACCATCTCCAGCGCACGGTCAAAGTTGCCGCGGATGGAAATAACGCGTGCACCGTGCATCAGCGCCTGCGCCACCTTGCCCACGGCCACCTTCCCGGCAGGCAGCAGCACAACCGCCGGGATCCCTGCCTTTGCCGCGTAGGCCGCGAGGCTCGCCGACGTATTGCCGGTGCTTGCGCAGGCAACGCTCTTCATGTCCAGCTGGAGTGCCATCGAGACGCCGACGGTCATCCCCCGGTCCTTGAACGAACCGGACGGGTTCATGCCCTCGTGCTTTGCGTAGAGGTGGGGAAGCCCGATCTCCTCTCCCAGCCGTTTGAGGTGATACAGCGGGGTTCCGCCTTCCTGCAACGTGACCGGCTCGATGTGCACGGGCAGCAGTTCGCGGTACCTCCAGACCGACAAGGGGCGCTTCTGCCATGCTTTTTTTGATACGGTCACCTTGTCAAGGTTGTAGCGCACCTCGAGAAGATGCCCGCACTTGGTGCAGTTGTACAGGATCTCGTCAGCCTTATACGCAGCGCCGCAGTTGACACATACGAGCCGCTCCATGCAGTACCATTTGTCCGGTGGAACAGATATAAGCGGCGCTAGTTTCTGCGGTGTAGCTGGTGGTACAGCTCCGTCCGGTGGTCGTTGCGGATGGGGAACCTGCTCCGTGTCTCCTCGACACGTGACGGGTCGAGCTCAGACACGACCAGCTCCTCCCGCTCACCGCCCCGTGCGATGACCATCCCGTCAGGATCGGCGGTCATCGAGGCACCGGAATACCTATCGACCGGGTTTGTTCCCACCGTGTTGATGCCGGTCACGTACATCTGGTTTTCTGCGGCCCGTGCCGTGATGAACAGTTCCCAGTGTCTGGCACGGCTCGCAGGCCACGCAGCCGGCACAAAGACCCCGTGCACTCCTTTTGCGGCATAGAGCTGGAACAGGGACGCAAACCGCAGGTCATAGCAGATCGCAATCCCGAACTTCATGCCACAAAGACCGAACACCGCAAGGTCGTCACCGGCAGCAAAATACTGCTCTTCCCGTGCAAAGGTGAACGGGTGCATCTTTGCATACCATGCGAGGACAGAGCCATCGGTACTAACCACAAATGCCGTATTCTTCGGGAGCGGGTGGTGAGATTCGCGGAACGAACCGAGGACTGCGATGGAATATTCCTGTGCATACTTCGTGAGAGCAGAAACGATCGGGCCCGACCGGTCCTGCACGTGCCTGCCCGAACACGGGTCCCATCCGGTGACAAACTGCTCGGGAAATGCGATGATGGCTGCACCAAGGGACGCGGCTCTCCTGATACAGACCTCAGCTTTTCCGAGGGTCTTTTCCGGCTTCTCCCAGCAGCTTGTGATTTGGGCACTGCAGCATTTCATGAATGATCAGCATTTGTTCTCTAACTTTTTTAAGTTCGGGTATCATTGAAAAAACGGGATATATAAAAAGATCCCGGCGATGGTGAGAATAACGCCAATATGGGTGAAAAAATGGTTGCGGTCATTTCAAATTTTTAAAAAGGGATTAATACTCGTAAATTATCGGTTCATCGATCCGGGTATATGAGCAGAGTTCTGCCGGCTTGAAATGAATGGCGATCTCGTGTTTCGCACTCTCTGCAGAATCGGACGCATGGATTACGTTCCTGCCGGTATCGATCCCAAATTCGCCCCGGATGGTGCCGGGCGCTGCTTCCTGCGGGTTGGTCGCACCGACCATTTTGCGCACGAGAGGGACAACGTCCCTGCCCTCCCAGACCATCAGGACAACCGGCCCGCCTATGATGAACTGCTTGAGGGACAAAAAGAAGGGTTTTTCAAGGTGCTCGCGGTACTGCTCGGTGAAGCGCTTTTCGGTCAGCACCTCGAACCGGGCGGCGACCAGTTTTAAGCCCCTTGCCTCGAGGCGTGCGATGATCGCGCCCACAAGCCCGCGCTGGACACCGTCCGGTTTGATCATCACAAAGGTGCGGTCCATCGCACGTCACTCCTTGCCCGAAGCCTTCTTTCCTGCCTTTGTCCACGGGACCCGCCGGGGGACCCTGCCGAGCTTATGGTTGTTCTGGCACTTACTGCTGCAGAAGAAGTAGATGGTACCGTCTTTTTTGACAAACATCTTGCCGGTTCCCGGCTCGAGCATTTCCCCGCAGAAATTGCAGGTGTGCTGTTCGACCACTATCTTCACCGCCTCGAGAGTTTCTTTGCCTCGCGCTCGGTCTCGAGAAGCATTACGATATCGCCCTCGCGGATGGGCCCGACCGTATTGCGGGTGATGATGCGCCCCTTGTTGCTTCCGTCGAGGATGCGGCACTTCACCTGCATGGCCTCGCCATGCATGCCGGTGGAACCGACGACCTCGATCACTTCCGCGGGCGTTGCATCGTCTGCCATTTCAGCCTCACGCCTTTAATGCAACCAGCTGCTTTGCCAGGTCATCGATGACTTCTTTTGCTTTGCCGGGTTTTAAGATCGCAGCAGCGGCAGAACCGACGTCAAGCCCGCTCGCGGCGCCGATATCGTTCTGCTTGTTGATAAAAATGTACGGGACTTTCTTCTCCTCGCACAGGGGGGCGAGGTGCATCACGATCTCTTCGGGCTCGACATCGGCACCGATCAGGACCAGCTGGGCGATGCTCCGCTCGATGGCCTTAGTTGCCTCGTTTGACCCCTTCTTGATCTTTCCTGTATCCCGTGCAACTTCAAGAGCTTCGAGCGCCTTGTTCTGGAGCTCTTCCGGAGCCTGGATTTTTACGTAACCTTTTGCCATAACTCACCTCATTCAGGAGTAAAAGCACTCCTTCATTACTCATCAGTCAGTTGATGATGTGCCATATGACATCGTCAGGATGGGCAATAAACTTTATTCACCTGCCCTTCCGGATGCAGCAGTGCAACAGCCAAGAAAGGAGGTTTCGGGTCCAATCATCCAACAAGTTTGTAGATATCAGTGCCGTCCTGTGAAAGGACCAGCTCGAGTCCTGAGGAAGGAAGGCTCACTTTATACTGTGTCCGCTCCGGCTCTCCAACAACAAGATATGTCGCGTTGTACTTCTGCATGAGGGCGCGCATCTGTTCCGGCTGCTCATAGATTGTCTGAATATCCTTGATACGTGAGGCTATGTTATCAACATACCACTGATTATTTTTTGATCTCCAACCCCACTCATGAGGTCCTGTCCAACCTATAATTGTCTGGAGGCCGGTGAACGAGGAGATTCTTGAGTAGTACGAATAAGATCCCCCATTTTGTGCTTCAACGATGATTTCACCCCCTTGTAATGAACGGAGATATGCAACAGCTGCAGCATCGCCCGGATGGTATGTATCTAAATATGCAAGCCCATCGAGTGATCGGCTCCCGTATTTAAAAAGGTCGAGTGGAACAAGGAGCGGTGCAGCAGCAAGTAACGATACAATCACAATAACAACTGTTGCTTGCTGACGGGCTGAAATCTTTGGTACCCGGTTCCAATGTGATAATACCTGTCCAATCGTTGTAAATACTGAAATCGAGAGCAGCAGCCAAGCCACCATGTACCATTTGAAAATGGTATTCATTCTAAAATTGATATCTCCCATGTAATCCTTGATGTAGATGAATTCAGAGGCAATAACGATGAAAAGTCCGAAGATGGCAAGAATCTCGTGGATCCTGAGATCCTTTTTTACTATCAGATAGATGAGTGGGATTGTGGCAATGGCTGCAGATTCGTACCCCCCGATAAGTCCGAGTGCGAGAGGCACGACTAGGAACCAAGGACGTCGTACGATATCTCGAACTACCGTTGCGGTGATAATGATGAGGAAGAAGGCATGGACATAGAGGAAATAGACCAGATCCGAGTCCAATGCCGGACCAATAAGCCCAAATCCGCTTGTGTAGGTGTCGAGCTGAAGGTAAAACGGCAGGTAGATGATTACGGATAGTACAGGAAGGGAAATGAGTAGAAGGATGGCGTCGGGGCGGAACTGGACCGGACGGTGCTTCAATAGGATCAGGACCGATACGATCACGGTAATCGGTGCGTAGATCAACACGTCCCATGTATTGATCAGCGGCATCGACCCGAGGCTGAGCGCCGCAATGATGCAGAGTACCTGTTTTGTATTTTTATCAAGTGATCCCCACCGTTTCCATGCATAGACAAGAATGAAGATCAGTAGGAGCTGATTAAACATGCTGATGACATGGGGATGGACGTCCCCCCAGATGAAGGAGAAGAGCGGGTATTCATTGATGGTGTTAGTGATTGCTCGGGTACCTAGCCATGTCAGAGAAGGATCGTATGCTGGGTTCACCGCCGTGCCGAAGATCAACTGGTGAACCATGGCTGGATTTGGGAGGAGTAACGTCAGGAGCGGGAGCCAACGGAACCGCTCCAGTAAAAGGTCTCCGATCGCGTACAGGGTGACTGCTGAGACGGCAAGCACGGTCGGGAGCGCAAGGTTGAACGCGATGTTCGACGGCACTCCGCTCACGATCGCAAGACACCCGAACATCCAGTAGCCGAGGTAATAGTACACGTTCAAAAACCCGCCTGAGAACCACGGGTCGAGGGGAGGAACGACGGGCTGGCGCATCACTGACGCAAGGAACGCGTGGTCCATGAACTTCTCCGCGTACGAGATGGTGGGGTTCACAAACCGCACCTCCAGCATCAGGAAAAAAAAGATGAGAAAGACGAGTTCCCAGCGCCATTGTGACCTTAGGTCACCGATGGTATAGTGACGACGGTACAGGTGGTACACAAAAAGGATGACAAACGGCAGGAGTGCGAGTGGGATCGGGATGTACACCAGCCCGCAGTACCACGAGATGAGTGTAAACAACAGCAGCGATGCACCAAACGATGCGGGAAATGCATACGAATCAAAGGTCTTTTTTAACGATGGGTAGAGCGAGAGCTGGAGAAAAGTGAGGACGACGATCCAGCTCACGACCGAGACGAGCTGCAGTTCACTGGTCAGGGGCGCTCCCCCCGCTAAGTCGCATATTCATGATCTTTCGTATGCTGGGCATGACCCAGTCCCCGAACAGGTAGATGGAGAGGATGCCGCCGGCAAGCGTGACAAGGTTCTTGATCAGGTGGTCGATGACCGCGATCAGGGTCGCGACCGCGGGCGAGACTCCCGCGAGTTCAAAGGTGAGGGCAAGGGAGAGTTCGTAGGTCCCGACACCGCCCGGCGTGATCGGTACCGCCTTGACGAGGTTGCCGATCACGATCGCCAGCACCACGACTGCAAGGGGGATCTGCTGGGAAAACATCATGACAACGGCAAGGCAGACCAGCACGTCAAGCATCCAGATCACGAGCGACGAGAAAGAGAGGGCAATGACCGAACCGACCGTGAGCGATGCACGGCGGATCTCGTGCACCATCGTCAGCAGCATCTGGATATACCGGTTCTTCGCGTCAACTTTCCTGAAGAACAGCAAAAAGCCAAAGAAAAGTGCCCCTGCAATGAGGGGGATAAGGATGAGAGTGGAGAACCAGGGCGGCACGTTGAGGACAAAGGGCAGGGAGACCGCACCGAGCAGCGCGACCATAACGACATCGAACACACGCTCCACGACGATCGATGATACCCCCTCCGAGTACGTGGTGCTGTACTCGTGGTTGAGGATGAAGACCCGGACAAAATCCCCCAGCCGTGCCGGCACGACCAGGTTTGCAGTCTGGCTCACGAAGATACAGGCGGTCGTGACGGGAAGGGGGACATTGTAGTTCAGGCGCTCAAGGATGCTGCGGTACCGCCACCCCCGCAGGAGCCAGGCAGCGATGCAGATGACAACCGCCGCAACGAGATAAACGGGGACCACATGCCGGAACGCAGTGAGGAGGTCGCCCCAGACCCGCATCAGCATATAGGCGATAATGCCGATCGCAATCAGGGTGGGAATGACAATCGCGCTGATCTTACGGTACATGGAGCTGCCACCAGAGCCTCAAAATCGATGATCCCATCTCAACAACATCCTTTACCTTCACGGTCGTGCCTTTGCCGGCACGCCAGCGGACGGGAAATTCCGTGACCCGGTATCCCCGCCGCTGGCAGCGGACGAGCAGTTCGGTATCCCAGAACCAGTGCCCTGACCGCAGTTCCGGGATGACGGCAAGGATACGGTCCCTGTTGAACGCCTTGAAACCGCACTGGTGATCATGGACAGAACTGCCAAGGATCAGCCTGACCAGGAAGTTGTATGTCCGGCTCGCGATCTCCCTGCCCCCGGTCCTTTTGATATCACTTTCCGGCATAAGCCTTGAACCGGTGGCGATGTCAGCCCCCTTGCGGATCGCACCGATGAGCTCAGGGAGGTGCTTCATATCGGTGGCAAGATCGGCATCGTAGTAACAGGCGATCGTCCCTTGTGCCTTTACAATCGCACGGTTCAGTGCCCTCCCGCGCCCCAGCCGCTCATCGGAATGGAGGAGGCGGACCCGGCGGTCCTGGTTCTCGTGCTCCTGCACAAGCTCCCTGCTGCCATCGGTACTGCCGTCCTCGGCGACAATCAGCTCGAAATTTTCCGAAATCGCCGATAACACCCCTACCGACTGCGGGATCGCAGATTCAAGGGCTTTTCTGTCGTTAAAGACCGGGATGATCGCGGTCACCTCAACCTCAGCCAACAGGGTTCACCTCTGTCACCCGTGCCGCCACCTCGTACCCAGCCCTGACCGCACCCTCCATGCTCCGCTCCGGGTAATTCGGGAGCGAGAACATGCCTGCCATAAAGAGCCCGTCCTGTGCGTACTGCGGGATCAATGAGCGGTAGCCGAGCGTATAGACCGGCCCTGCAAAGGGATTCACTGCCATCCGTGTCCAGTGGATCTCCTTCTCCATCACAGAAAACCGGCGGCAGAAATCAAGAAGCATCTGCCGGTCGAGGTTCTGGGGAAGTGCCCCGCCAAAATACGACGCGAGGTAGATGATATGCTCGCCATAGCGTTCCTTTGGCACAAAGTCCGTGTGCGAGATCACCGCCCCGTAGGGTGCCGGGTCCTTCATATTCACCCAGTAGATCCCTCCGGTCACACCACGGGATAGGCCAATCGTCATGCAGGCGGCACCCTGGTAGGGGATGGGGTGTACATCAGGGCCGCCCAGCCTTTTGAACTCCTGTGGTGGGATCGTTGAAATGACCGTATCATACCGGGTGCCATTCACGTCCCACGAACCGTTCACCCGGAGGACTGACGTGACCGGTGACTGTAAAAAAACCCTGCCGTTGTTCTTTTTGATGGAACGTTCCAGTGCATCGATGAGCTGGTGGAACCCTCCTTTGAGGTAGCCGAGCCGCTCACCGGTAGGCCCCCGGTTGGAACGGATGGCAATTCGGGATATGAGCCATGCCGCTGACACATTTTTTTTGTTCTCCCCGAACTTGCTGTTAAGGAGGGGTTCAAAGAACGAGGTATAGACACTGTCTCCAAGGGACTTTCTGATGAACTCTTCGGCGGGGATGGTGTCGAGATCACCGCCCTGCATGGATTTTGCCCGCAGCGTGAGATACGCAAGTTTTGCCTTGTCCAGCAGGGAAAGGCAGGGGTATTTCAGGATCTGGTAAGGTGTATTCAGGGGATGGATGGTACCATCAACATAATACCCCGTTGTCCCTTCCAGCCACTCGAGGCTGTCCGAAAGGTGCAGGTCTTTGAGCAACGAAAAAAAATGCGTATCAGAAGAAAAACAGTGGTGGTAATACTGTTCGATGGAATAGCCGTTGATCTCGTAGGAGGAGAGGCATCCACCAAGGCGGGATCGTGACTCGAAGAGGTCAACCTCGTGGGTACCAGATAATGCATGCGCAGCGACAAGACCGGTCAGACCACCCCCGACAATGCAGGCTCTCATAAATGATATCTGTAGTATTTTTTGGCTGAAATGAAAAAGCCTCCGATAAATTCCGTTCTTTTCCCAAAAATCCCTCGGGAATTTATAAGAAAGTTTTTGTACTGTCGGATTCAATTTCTTTAAACAAAAGGACTTAAAACAAATAACAATCATAATAACGTTCAGCCCAGTGGATGGTGTCTCCGGAATGAAAGTATTTTTCATTGGCTTTGGTCAGGCGGGCGGAAAAATTGTCGATATGTTCATCGAACAGGACAAGAAGCTCGGGGGCAACAGTTTCCGGGGGATCGCCGTCAATACTGCACGGACTGACCTGATGGGGTTAAAACACATCGAGATGCGTGACCGGATCCTCATCGGGCAGACGCTGGTCAAGGGCCATGGCGTGGGAACCGACAATGTCACCGGCGCCCGGGTAACCGCCGATGAGATCGACAGCATCATCACCGCTGTCGACATCCGGGGCACCCATGACGTAGACGCATTCGTGATCGTGGCGGGGCTCGGCGGGGGTACGGGTTCCGGGGGCTCCCCCGTTCTCGCACGGCACCTGAAGAGAATTTACCGGGAACCGGTATACGCCCTCGGCATCATTCCTGCGCCGGAGGAAGGAAGGCTCTATTCCTACAATGCCGCCCGGAGCCTGACAACGCTCGTCAACGAGACGGACAACTGCTTTATTTTCGACAATTCCGCCTGGAAAAATGAAGGCGAGAGCGTCAAGAGTGCATTCCACCGGCTGAACAACGAGGTGGTCAGGCGATTCGGGGTGCTCTTCCGTGCCGGCGAAGTGAGCAAGATGGGCGTTGGCGAGATGGTCGTTGACTCAAGCGAGATCATCAATACGCTGCGGGGCGGCGGCATATCATCGGTCGGCTACGCGATCAGCGAAGTGATGTCCAAACAGTCCAAGAAGAAGCGGGGCATTTTCGGGGGGCTGAAGGATAAATTCAGGAAACGGGAGAACACCGAGGAAGTCCTGCTGGGCGAGGACAAGTCTGCAAAGATCGTCGCACTTGTCCGCAGGGCAATGCTCGGCAGGCTCACGATGCCCTGTGACTATTCCACGGCCGAGCGGGCGCTGGTGCTGATCGCAGGACCCCCCAACGAGATGGACCGTAAGGGTGTCGAGAAGGCAAAGAGCTGGGTGGAAGAGAACATTGCCGGTGTTGAAGTCCGGGGCGGAGACTACCCGGTTGACAGTGAGTATGTCGCCGCGGTCGTGATGCTGGCAACAGTCGGCAATGCGCCACGGATAAAAGAGCTCCTGGATATCGCCAAAGAGACCAAGGAAGATGTTATAAAGTCAAAAGAGAAAAAATCGACTATGTTCGATGAGGGCATCGAACCATTGTTTGAGTGAGGGTTGTAATGAAGAGAGTGTTGATCTGGACCATTGTATTTGTTGTACTTTTAGCCATTGTTCCGGGGATATCTGCCTATACGGTATCCGGCGTAATCGTGAACCCTTCGGGAGACGTGACGCCCGGTACCCCGGTGACAGTATCGTTGACCATCCAGTTTGCTGGCTCCGGTGGATACACCTTCCCCGCGGAGAGCAACCTTGATCTCCTCACCGATCTTGACAGCCCGAGGTGGTCTGCCGTCATTGTCCTGAACGATGTCGATAATCCTCGAATTCTGGACAATAAAAAAAATGTCTTTCTGACGGGTTGGGACTTGTCATACCCTTCCGATTTCGAGGAAAACCTGCGGTTGACACTGGACGGGGTTGCACCATCCGTCACCACCACGACCAACAAGACGCTTCTCCAAATCCAGGAACTTGACAGCAGGAACAACGTCGTCAGCGGTTCCGTGATGACAATAAGCCGAAAGGTCATCAATATCGCGGAAGTGACGCAGCTGATCACGACCCGCGAATCCGAGCTCCAGTTATTCCGGACGCACATTGATGAAAAGACCGCCCTTGAGGTCGATACCGCAGCGGCCGAGGCAAAATACAGTGCTGCACGGACCGCGATCAATGATGCAAAGTCCAAACCCTCATCCCAGTATGCGGCGGCTCAGATAAGCCTCACCAACGCAAACACCCTCATTGTGGAAGGGGAAAAACTGCTCAGTAAAGCGTCGGCGGAAAAAGACGTTGCTGATGCCCAGTCCACGATCAGCAATGTCGATGCAGCGATCAGTTTTATCAAGCCCAACATCAGCAGCACCGATCCCCGCCTCGCCCCCATCATCTCCAAACGGGAAGTAGCGGCGGGGTTTGTTTCGACAGCAAATGACGAGATCTTTGCAGGTAACTACGACCGGGCCAGCGAGAAGGCACAGGAAGCGTTTTCCAAGGCAAACGAGTCCTATAATGATGCCCTTGATCTCAAGAAGCAGATCACCGAGGGATTCAACCCTGTGGGAGCGGCCGGGAAGCTGTTTGGTTCCGGTACGGTGATCCTTATTTTGGTGGTGGTGGCGGTTGTGCTGGTTGCCGCCGGTGTCATCATTTACCGGAAACGCTCCCGCTGGGACGAACTGGGATAATTGATCCAGGTTTCTTTTTTTCAGGAAGTATTCATTCTTTTAAAGAGATCGATATTGATGCTCCCCATCCTGCCGTCACGATGGAGGTAATACAGAAGCAACCGGTCCTGGTTGTCATAGAACGAGAACCAGTAACTGAGCTTGTAGGTTACCTTATCATACCCCTCTATTGACTCATAACTCGCTCCATCATGGAGGATGATCAGGTCCGGGTGCGAACCGGTCAGGGTCGGTATGTCCATACGGTCAGCAAACATGGTGATCTTGTTCCAGCGGCTGCCCCGGTAATACCATGGCAGCGGCCAGTAATTTTTTGAGGCAAGGACGACCCGGTCGGAATGGTCGATCAGGTCCATCACGGTGCGCATCTCCTCAGAGTTCTGGACCTGCACGATCGGTTCGTTGATATCGGCGGGCACAAAGGCAACATGCCAGGTCATCGCGACCAGAAAGATCGTCCCGATGAGGGCAAACGCAACCTTCTGCCAGTTAAGCCTGTACACCGCGACAAAGGTCATTGGGAGCAGCTGGTGGATGAGCAGCCACGGCACCTTCTCCCCGACATAGGCATAGAATGCCATGGACAAAAGCATCCACCAGATGCAGAAACGGAAGAATTCCTCGGATTTCCGGTCACCTCTCGCGGCACCTTTCAACTGCCGAGCAGCAACACCAGCAAGCTGTGGGGTGGAAAGCGCCCATGTCCGCTTCACCAGCAGGTTTTTTATCCGTTGTACTGCCAGTGTCAGGGAAGAATCCGGTATCAGGAACTGCAGGGTACCGATGATCGCAAGGATGAAGATCGGCACCTCGTAGAGCAGGAGCAGGGGGATGTAGAAGAACCACGGCCCCCCGAGGCGCTGCTGGTTGTGCATTGTGGTCCAGTGTTCGATTGCCTGCCACCAGCCACTCGTGTTCAGCCGGAATTCCTCCCCCACCAGCGTGCTGATATGCGTCCCGAACGCGGAGTACAGCACACTCATGATGGCGATGACAACAAACAGACCGATGAGCAGATCGGTCTTCCAGCAGGGGGGTAGACTGAAGCGTCTCCTCCAGACGGCGTAGATAAAAAATGCCGCAAAGATCAGAAGGATGACCGGCATCTCCTCCTTGCAGCAGAGCCCGCCGGCAGCAGCGACGGCCGCAATCACGGCAAACCGCGTCTGCCCGCGTTCGAAGTAGGAGAGCAGGGCTACAACGAACAGCAGAGTGAAAAAGAGCATGAAGATGTCATGGCGCAGGAACCGGGAGAAGTACACCATGTCGGGAGATACCGCGAGGAACAATGCGGCTACAAGGGTCTGGTTCCGGTCAAGGTAGCCGAGCCGGTAAATAGCGTAGACGAGGGGTAAGAGCAGGAAGCCAAATAGGGACGGCAGCAGCCGTGCCACGAGGTCGGAATCGCCAAACAGGGCAAACATTCCCGATGTCACATAGTACAGGAACGGCCCGTGGTAGCTCGGGTCGTACGACCATGACCCTTTTGTTAACAGCTCATAGGAGAACCATGCATGGATCGCCTCATCGTGGTGGAGGAGCTTGAGGTCGAGAGACCAGAAACGGAGGATGAATGCGATACAAAGGATAAGGAGAAATATCCGCTCGAATGTAAAAAATTTTTTTACGGATTTGGAAAAACCGGCGGCCGGCACGCCGCACCTTCAGCTTTCCAGCACGATCTCGATACCGATATCCTTTGGCACCTGAATGCGCATCAGCTGGCGGAGTGCACGTTCATCGGCATCAATATCGATCAGGCGCTTGTGAACCCGCATCTGCCAGCGGTCCCATGTTGCCGTCCCCTCACCATCGGGACTTTTTCGTATCGGTACAATCAGCCGTTTTGTCGGAAGTGGTATCGGACCAGCCAGATTCACACCTGTGCGCTCTGCTATCTCCCGGATCCTGTCACAGACCATTTCCACTTTGTTGAAATCGGTTCCTGTCAGGCGGATTCTGGCTTTCTGCATCGGTCATCACCAAAAAAAATTATCTCATCTGTTTCTTGTTGATGGCGATACACATGCCGGCAGCGATCGTTGAACCCATATCACGGATGGCGAACCTGCCGAGCTGTGGGAGTTCTTTGACGTTCTCGATGACCATCGGCTTGCTTGGCTTGATCTGGACGATCGCCGCATCGCCGGTCTTGAGGAACGTCGGGTTTTCTTCCTTGGTCTGGCCGGACTTCGGGTCAAGTTTCTTTTTTAACTCAATAAACGTGCACGCCGTCTGCGTGGTGTGGCAGTGGAAGACCGGCGTGTAACCGACCGTGATTGCGCTCGGGTGCTGGAGCACGACAATCTGGGCCGTGAACTCGTCAGCAACAGTCGGCGGGGCATCGACCGGGCCGCAGACATCGCCGCGGCGAATGTCACCCTTCCCGATACCGCGGACGTTGAACCCGATGTTGTCACCGGGGACTGCCTGCGGGATCTCCTCGTGGTGCATCTCGATGGACTTGATCTCTCCGTCCTTGTTTGCCGGCATGAATGCGACCTTCATGCCTTTTTTCATGATGCCGGTCTCAACACGGCCGACCGGAACGGTGCCGATCCCGCTGATGCTGTACACGTCCTGAATCGGGACACGGAGCGGCTTGTCGGTTGGTTTCTCCGGCTCCTTGAAGGTATCAAGTGCGGGAATAATTGCCGGGCCCTTGTACCATGGCGTCTCGGGACCTACAGACTTCATGTTCACGCCCATCAGGGCACTCATCGGGATGAAATGGATCTCCTCAGGCTTGTAGCCGACCATCTTGATGAGGTCGGAGAGATCCTTTTTCACTTCATTGAAGCGCTTCTCATCGAACTTGACCGCGTCCATCTTGTTGATGGCAATGATGAGCTGGGTGATCCCCAGTGTCCGTGCAAGGAAGACATGCTCCTTTGTCTGTTCCATGACCCCGTCGGGGGCGGCGACGACAAGGATCGCCGCATCGGCCTGCGATGCACCGGTGATCATGTTTTTTACAAAGTCCCTGTGCCCCGGGCAGTCGACGATCGTGAAGTAGTACTTCGGCGTATCGAACCGCTTGTGGGCGATATCGATTGTAATACCCCTCTCACGCTCTTCTTTTAAGTTGTCCATGACCCAGGCAAATTCAAAGGTCGCCTTGCCCTTTGACTCTGCCTCCTTACGGTATCCTTCGATGATGTGTGCCGGTACAGCACCGGTCTCGAACATCATCCTCCCAACAAGGGTTGATTTCCCATGGTCGATGTGTCCGATTACAGCAAGATTCAGGTGAGGCTTTTGAGATGCCATTATGCTCCTCCAATAAATGTCAAAACTGTCCGATTACAGTCAGTTTATGCGAGTATTACATATAGGAAACCCATCTATATAAAGCATGTTGAGTACACCAGACCCCGGTCCGGGCCCGGTTTTCGGGGTTGGAAGCCGTACCGAAACTCCCTTATTGCATGGTGCGCAACAGTGATCGTACGATGAAAACCCTTGAGTTCCACCGGAATGAGAAGAAGGACCGTGTCACCGTTGCGTGCGCGGATGGCGAAGTCTCGGTATACAGCCATTGTGCCTATTGTATCCACTGCAAAGGGGTGCGGGTGGGAAAGCGGGTGACGCCGACGCCCCAGTCCCAGGCATATACTGACATTCGCAGGGGCACGGCTCCCGATGAGAACCTCATGAATGCCGCGATGATGTTCAACACGCTCGTCCGGGATGGCTCCGCGATCGAGTGCGACGACGATGCAAACCAGGGATACCATTCCCGGTATTGATTGTTAAAAATTTTTTTCGGAATTATTTACAAGAGACCCTCTGAGACCTCTTTTTTAAATGTCTCAAACTGCAGGTCATCCATCTGGTCGGAGAGGAGCCGCCCGCTCCATGCCCGGCGGTATACCCAGGTGATGATCTTTTCTGTGACCGATACGACCTGCTCTTCTTTCTCCACAGTGATCAGCTCCCTGCCGGTATGCGGGTGGCGCCCCCGTCTCCCGCCGACAAGGATAAGATAATGGCGGTGCTCTGCCTGGATGATATTGAACGGGCAGGAGCGGATGCAGACCCCGCACTGGACACATTTCTTGGGATCAAGGACACTGATGCCGTTTTTGATGTGGATGGCATTCTCCTTGCAGTACTCGACACACGTCCCGCAACCGGTGCAGAGCCCGGGCGTCCTGACCGGGCGCACCCTTCCCATGATTCCGATCTCGTTGAGCATTGGGCTGGTGCAGGCGTTGGGGCACCCCGATACGGCAATGCGCATCTTGACCGGCATCTCTTTCCCGAACAGCCGGGCATCGATCCGCTGTGCGAGGCTGATCGTGTCGATGTTGGCGAACTTGCAGCGGTCCGTCCCAGGACACGCGATGATGTTGACCACTTCGTCCCGTTCCGAGCCGACCGGTGTCCCGTTTTTTATCAGGGCTTTTTCGATCCGGTGGAGTACAGATGGCTGTACATGGGGGATTTCGATGGTCTGCCGCGTGGTGCAATGGACAATGCCGGTCCCGTATTTTTTTGCAATCCGGGCGATACCCCGCAACTGGTCGACGGATATTTTTCCCGCGGGGAGCCGGATCCGGACGGTACACAGGTCTGCATCCCTCTCGGTGATGACACCGCCCTTCATATGCACGCCAAAATCCTTGTACATCACCCAATAATTCGGGCAGGGTGGTTAAAAAGGATGGCGTTTGAGGAGATTATGCGAGGAAGGCCATACCAAGGATGATTGCAGCCCTTGTGAGCTCGTTGCAGGCACCGACCACATCGCCGTTGACACCGCCAAACAGGCGTTTGGCGATCACCAGAAGGATCAGCGGGCAGAGCACCATCAGAATCGCCGTTACCCCCAGTTGTCCGGGAGAGACCGGGAGAAGTACAACCGGGATGCAGAGCAGAAACGCGATTGCCGGGAAATAGGGGCGGGCATGGCAAAAAAAGAAACTGTGAATCCCCTCCTGAAACGGGGTGCCGGTGGCCGTGAGCAGTGCCATGGAAAACTTGGCACAGACCTCCCCGACGAGGATTGCCACAGCGACTGATACTGAGGCCTGCAGGCCGGCAAAGAGGAGCAGGGTTGTGACCAGTCCCAGTGCTATTCCACCAGCCCCCACCTGCCGGTCGGTCAGCGCACGGATGCGTTTTTCGCGGTCGCCCTGTGCCATGACTGCATCGCCAAGATCCAGCAGCCCGTCAAAATGGTTGCACCCAGAGAGGAGAAGGACTCCGGCGACCGCAATGCCTGCTGCAATGGCCCGGTTGGGTATCCAGAACACTACCAGTGCCACAAGGCCCCCGATGACATACCCGGCAAGGGGATAGAGGTAGGAATGCCTCGCAAAATATTCAAGGCCCTGTGGTTTTCCGAGGGGCAGGATGGTCGCAAACTGCAGAAGGGCAATGAGTGCTTTCATATGCATTCGCTGTAGAGGCGGGAGGTACAGCCGGCGATCAGCCCCGCGATTGCATCGTCAAGGAACGGCCCGAGCTCAGAAAGGATCCCGGGTTTTTTCTGGTCATAGCGGGTGAACTCAAACCGTGCGTAGGTGCCCCCGATGCACTCCGCAATCGCCATCCCGATGATCTCGTCGCTCAACAAAAAGACCGGGTCATCTTGGATCTCTGAGTCAGCCCGGTTGTGGTATAGTTCGTCTTCAAGGAGGATTGCCCCCAGAAGCAGGGAGGATACGTTGGGATCATTGAGGTATTTTTCGATCTTTTTGTGGAGATCCCGCACTGCGGCTTTCTCGTCCATGCCATGGGAGACATACAGCTCCATCGCGGCTGCTACGATGGCATCTAAGGAGATCCCTTTCTCCTGCAGCCTGCGCTCAATCTCAAACATGTGATCAGAACTTGTAGTGGCAGGGATATTATGGGTTGTGGAAATGAGCAAAAGCGATACCTTCAATTTCCGCGGTGGCGAAATCTTGGGTGTAAACATTATGCCATTTGTATCAGAGGACCCGCACCTTAAAGTGACAAAACCCCTGTTCTGCAGTATCCTTGCAAATACACGCCTGAGCACGGTGCCCGGTGTCTCGGGAGCGGGTCAGAGTCCTGAAAAAACCCTGCTCACCCCGATCCTTGATGCAGAGCTGATCGCCCGGGGGTCGATCACGAGCATGCCGGTCAAGCCAAACACCCCGACCGGCTGCCCGACGCCGGCATCGATTACGCGTGCAATGATGGACCTGATCAGCGTAAAACCACTGTTCATCAATGCCGGGCTTGCCCAGTCTCCGACGGTCCCCTGCCTTGATGCCTACGGGTGTGTCGGCGAAGATCCGCGGGAGCGTGACGCCGTTCCCTGCGCTGACGCTCTCTACCAGCGGGGCGTGGAGATCGGGGAATACCTCTCGGGCTCAGGTGATCTCCTCGTCCTCGGGGAATGCGTCCCCGGCGGGACGACCACCGCCCTCTGCGTCCTGCGGGCTCTTGGCTACCCGGCATCGGTGAGCAGCAGTCTGGTGAACAATCCCCTGCCATTAAAGGAAGAGATCTGCCGCACTGTCCTGAAACGGATCAAGAGGGAAGGCATTACGAGGCCCCTTGAAATTATCCGTGCTACGGGAGACCCGATGATGCCGGTTGCTGTAGGGATTGCCCACGCATATGAAGGAAACCTCGTGCTTGCCGGGGGGACGCAGATGCTTGCCGTGGCAGCACTTGTCAGGGCGTTTCAGGACCGGATGCCACCGATCGCGACGACCTCCTATGTCCGCGATGACCCGAGTGCGAACGTTTCGGAACTGGCGGCCCGGATCCCGGTCAAACTCTTTTTTGTCGATCCCGGGTTCCATGACCTGGGCCACGCCGGGCTTGCACGCTACTGTATCGGCGAGGTCAAGGAGGGGATGGGTGCCGGGGGTGCAATGCTGCTTGCGTACCTGCTCGGGTATTCACCGGCAACAATCCGGGAAAAAATTTATGAAACGGTGAGCGCGTACAGCTGAAAAGGGCTTATCACCGATCATCGACAAACCAGTATGCGATGCGCCCCATCTATGTGGTCAATAATTTTGGGCAATTCAACCACCTGATCCACCGGGCACTCCGGGACATGGATATTGCAGCCCGGATGGTGCCCAATACCACCCCCGCCGAAGAGGTTGCAACCGGCTGCCGGGGGATCATTCTCGGGGGCGGGCCGACCCTTGACCGTGCCGGCAATTGTCCGTACTACCTCAAAACCGGGCTTCCGGTCCTTGGGATCTGTCTTGGTTTCCATATCATTGCCACTACTTTCGGGGGATCGGTACAGCAGGGAAGGAGCGGCGGGTACGGGCCGGTTGATGTGGAGATCCGCGAGCACAATGATGTCCTGAAAGGGTATCCGGGGAAGATCCGGGTCTGGGCATCCCATGCCGATGAAGTGGCTGTTGTGCCCCCGGGTTTTTCTGTCCTTGCATCGTCCCCGATATGCATCCACGAGGCGATCGCCCTCCCGGCCCGGCACATCTACGGGCTCCAGTGGCACCCCGAAGTCAGCCATACGGCGGATGGCAGGAGAATTTTTTCCAATTTCAATGCAGTGACCGAGGAGCACGGGGTATAGGATAACATCCCTCTTGTATCATGGGTTCCGTTGAAGAGATCAGCAAAAAGATCCAGGCTAACGGGTTCCGGTGCATCCGGTTCGGGACCTGCAGTCGCTGTGATACGAACGATGACGGCCTTTTCATGGTATCTCCCAGAGAGATACGGTCTCTGATCCGGGCGAGCGGAATGGCGTATGACACGGTCGCAGAGCCGTACCCGGCAATGATCGAGGGGCCGTGCAGCTCCCGATATACTCTTGGGTGGTGCCTGCGCCATCATGAGGGGCATTGTTATTTTCTTGTTGAGGGTTCGTGCTCAATCTATGCACACCGCCCGTGAATCTGCCGGACCTACCCGTTCATGCTGGACGGGGAGAACCACGTGGTCTCTGAATGCGAAGGTCTCGGGCAGGCGATATCACCAGAGGAAGCAACCATGATTGCAATCACGCTCCTTGAGCGCCAGGGTGCAGGGGAAGAAGAGGAGCGGCACGTCCGAAACGTCCTGCAGCAAGAGCAGATACCTCCCGGCGAGTTTGTTGTCATCGATAGCGACGGCATCCGGATAACGGCAGATGAGATCGTTCCATAAGGACAAAAGCGATCTTTATCATGTAGGGATTGGTACATGTCAGGCATGGAAAGGTGAGGGAGTATGAACCACTATCCAACAAAGGGAATTTTTCTGCTTATCCTTGCTTGTGTCGTCTTGGCACTTCCGGCAGGCGCCTCGTTAAACACCATCAGTGCCGGCGACACGGTCTTTATCGGGGAACAGGGTCTGGATGTTACCGGCGCAGCGGGTGCCAGCACGCAGGTTGCATGGTTCCCGTCCACTGCGCAGACCACGGCAACAGTCCCCGAAAAAGTGATTGATTTAACGGGGGTTAAAAACAACTTCTACGTTAACCCGATTGACTTTAGCACCCGTACCGGGAACTGGTACCGAATGCCGATTCCCGTGGGAGGCGTTGGTACTGCCACGCTGGCGTTCAGGGTGGTCGATCCCTATCTTGCGTTAAAAATTGAGGATACGACGGTTAATGTTGATGTGACGGGAAAATGGGCACCGACGAAGGACACGCTCGGGTTCCGGATTGAGACAAACCTTTATACGATGTCCCAGAGGGTGGGGGGTGGGGCAGGTGCGCCTCTGACGATCAAGGTCCAGACCCCCGAAGGGAATATCCTCTCGGCTTTGATAGACTCCGCGGGGACTGCCCATTCTCTTGATATCAGGGTAACAACAAGCCCCTTTATGACAGCGGGTATCTGGGATACCGGCAATACGCTCTATCCCCCCGGAACGTACGTGGTCTGGATAGAATGCAATGAGAACCATATGAAGGATAACTATAATCAGGCGGGAAAAACGGTGAGTGAGCATCCATCCCTTCTTGTCCAGGACCAGAACCCCCTCATCAATCCAAAAGTGACGGCAACCACAACGACAGTCCAGACTACTTTCATGCAGACGACAACACTGGCGACGGTTGCGACAACGCAGGCGCCCGCGACATTCCCCGCGGTCACGACTGCTCCGGCCTCTCTTCCGACAAACACAGAGACACCTTCGCCCATCCCCACTCCCACGAAGTCAGCGGGCTTCTGCGGCTGGTGCACCATGCTTGCCGCCGCCATTGCCTGTGCCGCGTATGCTTGTGCGAAACGATAACAACAATTTTCCAATAAACCGATACCGAACTTTTTTATGACGGGGGTGCAAATCCTGCACTATGAACGTCGTAACCACGGTCATCAAATCAAGGCACAGTATCCGCCAGTTCAAACCCGACCCGGTCGATGAACACGCGGTCCGGGACGCGATCGAGTGCGCCCGCCATGCACCGACTGCGATGAACCTCCAGCCCTGGCTCTTCGGTGTTGTCCAAGACAAAAAGATGCTGGAAGCCATAGCAGCGCTCACCGACCATGGAAAATTCATTGCACAGGCGCCGCTCTGCATTGCGGTCTTTGGTGAAAAGAAGGCGAAATATTATCTCGAGGACTGCTGTGCGGCAACAGAGAACCTGATCATCGCGCTGCAGGCGCAGGGCATCGGCTCGTGCTGGGTTGCAGGGGATAAGAAGGCGTATGCCGAACCAGTCAGAAAGCTCCTCAACGTCCCGGATGAGTATACCCTGGTCTCGCTTGTGCCGGCGGGATTGCCCGCTGACATCGCTATTGTACAAAAAAAGGATCTCAAGTTTGTCGTGTTCAAAGAGTCATTCAGACGCGATGATTCTTGATGCCAAAGGACAAAAGTATCGGTACATACCTCATTTTTTCCTGATTGTGGAAGCGCCTTTCACCTGCCGAAATAATCTTTTCGGTATTTTTTTCACCTGTCCTTGTCATGCCGCTGCTCAGGTATCGGACCCGCATGATCTTGGGCTGGCGGGATTTGGACAAACAAAGGGATACAAGACCCCCTCCTCTGGTAAGCAACCCTTATCCACTGGCATTCCATAATCTCTGGGTATGAAACGACCGGTCCTGCAGGTGGCCCTCGATCTCACCGAACTGAGCCGCGCCCTGCAGATCGCACGGGAAGCGGTGCCGGGCGGGGCAGACTGGATCGAGGCAGGCACCCCGTTGATCAAGAGTGAGGGCATGGAGGCGGTTCGGGCACTGAAAGCAGAATTCCCCGGTAATACGATCATTGCCGACATGAAAATCGCCGATACCGGGACACTTGAAGTCGAGATGGCGGCAAAGGCGGGTGCCGGCATTGTCTGTATCCTTGCCGAGGCTGATGACGCGGTTATTGCCGAGGCTGTGCGGGCTGCACGCCTCTATGGTGTCCGGCTGATGGCAGACCTGATCAACACACCCGAACCGGTACCAAGGGCAAAACATCTGGAGGCGATGGGTGTCGACATCATCGTGGCCCACGTTGGCATCGATCAGCAGATGATGGGGAAGAGCTCGATCGACCTGCTTGTCTCCCTGATTGGCGAGGTTACTGTTCCGGTCGCGGTGGCAGGCGGGCTCGATGCAGTGACGGCAGCGCAGGCAGTCCTGCACGGTGCCGGCATCGTCATTGTGGGAGGGGCGATTATCCGCTCGGCAGATGTAACGGCATCTGCCGCTGCGATCCGGATGGCAATTGACAACCCCTCCGTCCAGCCGGTGCAGAAAGGTTCTGCAGATGAACGTATCCGGGGTCTGTTTGCAAAGGTCTCGTCGCCCAACGTTACCGATGCGATGCACCGGAAAGGGGCGATGGAGGGGATGCTCTCTATTTGCGGTGACGTGAAAATGGCAGGAAGGGCCGTCACGGTCCAGACGTTTGCCGGGGACTGGGCAAAACCGGTGGAAGCCATCGATGTCGCCGGGCCAGGGGATGTCATCGTCATCAACAACGATGGCGGGACCCATGTGGCGTCGTGGGGGGAACTGGCAACGGCAAGCTGCCTCAAAAAAGGGATCGAAGGGGTGGTCATCGACGGTGCAGTGCGGGATGTGGATGACATCCGCAGGATGAAGTTTCCGCTCTTTGCAAAGGCAGTCGTTCCCAACGCAGGGGAACCGAAGGGTTTCGGGGAGATCAACGCGGAGATTCGCTGTGCAGGCCAGTCGGTGAAACCCGGCGACTGGATCGTGGGGGATGAAAGTGGGGTTGTCGTCGTTCCAAAGGAGCGGGCATATGAAATCGCCCGACGGGCAGTGGAGGTCCGGAAGAACGAGGACCGGATCCGGGAGGAGATCCGCCGTGGCAGTACGCTTTCCCGGGTCGCAGACCTGATAAAGTGGGAAAAAAAATGAGATCGTGTCAGTGGAATACTGAACTTTCTATCAGTGTCGCGCCCGTTTTTGAGATCTTCTCGATGGCGTCCACCACCTGGTCAACACGCAGGATGAGGACTGCCCCCTCTTTCCCCGAATAAGCATAGGAGTATTCGATATTGATGTTGGCATCGCCAAGGATCTTGGCGACCTCGTAGAGCCCGCCAGGCCTGTCCTGCATATGGACGGCAATCACGTCGGTGAACGCGACGTTGAACCCGAGGGATGATAATTTCTTGTATGCTCTCTCCGGCTGGTCAACCAGCGCCCGCACGACCCCGAACCCGTTTGCTTCTGCGATGGAAAACGCAAGAATATTGACTTTCTCCTCTCCGAGAGCATGGGCGATCGCGGCAAGGCGTCCCGGCCGGTTTTCGGAAAATACCGAAATCTGTTTTATCACGTATTTTTTCACGTCCATTACAATGACCTCCTGTCAACCACTTTCTTGGACTTTCCTTCATAGCGTGGCAGTGAGCCCGGTTCGACGAGCTCCACGTTTGCATTCACGTTCAGGACATTCCGTAATTTGTGTTCGACTCTCTGGCGGATGAGCATCAGGTCCGTGATCTTGTCGGAGAATGACTCCTTGTTCAGCTCGACCCGGACCAGCATGTCATCAAGCGCCCCTTTCCGGTCGACCACGATCTGGAAGTGCTGCCCGACCTCGGGGATGGTCATAAGGGTATATTCAACCTGGGACGGGAACACGTTGATGCCCCTGATGATCAGCATATCATCGACCCGTCCCTGGATCCGGTCAACTCTCGGGTGGGTCCTCCCACAGGCACAGACCTCTTCATTGACTTGCGTGATGTCCCCGATCCGGAACCTGATCATCGGCAGCGCCTCTTTTTGCAGGATTGTCATGGTGAGCTCGCCCTTCTCTCCCGGCTCGAGCTGTTCCCCGGTCTTGGGATCGATGATCTCCACCAGCGCGATGTCAGACCAGACGTGGAACCCGCTCTGCTCGGTGCATTCGGTGAACATCGGGCCGGAGAGTTCACTGGTGCCGTAGATATCGTATGCCCTGATCCCAAGCCACTCTTCCATCCGGATTCTCATCCGTTCCGTCCAGGGCTCGGCACCAAGAATGCCGGTCCGTAGTTTCGTGTCTTTGTGTATGTCGACCCCAATCTTTTCGGCGACCTCTCCGATATGAAGCAGGTATGACGGGGTACAGGCGATCGCGGTTGCACCGAGGTCCTGCATCAGTTCGATCTGCCGCTCGGTGTTGCCGACACTGGTCGGGAGGACCGTCGCCCCGATCCGCTCAGCCCCGTAGTGGAGCCCCAGCCCCCCCGTGAACAGGCCGTACCCGTAACTGACCTGGATGACGTCCCCCCGGCCCAGACCGATCGATGTGAGGGCGCGGGCGAGCGATGTCGTCCAGGTGTCCAGATCGTTCTGGGTATAGCCAACGACCGTCGGCTTTCCGGTCGTGCCTGACGAAACATGGTAGCGGACCAGATCGTCCTGCGTTGCGGTAAAGATCTTGTCCGGATAATTGTCCCGTAGGTCACGCTTGAACATGAAGGGCAGCTTCTTGATATCCGACAAGGTGTGGATATCGTCAGGGTGGACATTCTGCTCCTTCATCCGGTCATGATAGAACGGCGAGAAGCTGTACAGGCGGTACACGAGGCTTTTTAAGAGCCTGTACTGCATCTGCTGCAGCTCTGCTTTTGGCATCTCCTCGATCCGCGGATCCCAGCATTTCATATCGCGTCACCCCTCCGGTCAATCACTCTTTTCGCTTTCCCCTCAAAACGCGGCAGCGACCCGGGTTCAACAAGTTTCACCGTGGTGCGGAGCTCCAGTCCGTCTCGCAGCTCTTTTACGACCTTCTTCTGGATTCGTGCAAGGTCTGCAAGCTCGCCGCTAAAATAATCCCTGTTAATTTCTACATCAACCGTCATCTCATCCAAATGATTCACTTTGTCCACATAAACCATAAATTGATTGCCTACATCAGGGATCTTCAGGAGCACATGCTCGATCTGGGAGGGGAAGACATTGATCCCGCGGATGACCAGCATGTCATCGCTGCGGCCGGTAATTCGTCCAATCTTCTGCCCGCGCCTGCAGAGGCACCCGTCCTCCATTTTCATCGTGATGTCTCCGGTCCGGTACCGAAGAAGGGGCATGGCTTCTTTCAATAACGGTGTGACAACGAGCTCCCCGCGTTCGCCATCGGAGAGCTGCTCCCCGGTTGCCGGGTTGATGATTTCGACGAGGTATATGTCATGCCAGATGTGCAGCCCGTCGCGTTCGGGGCATTCGAATGCGACGCCGGGCCCGAAGAGCTCGGAGAGGCCGTAACTGTCATATGCCGTGACTCCCAGACGTTCCTCAAGGGAACTGCGCACCGTTTCTGACCATGGTTCAGCCCCGAAAATGCCGGTCTTCAAGCTGTCCAGCGGCTCATGCATCTCTTCGGCTACCTCGGAAAGATGCATAGCATAGGAAGGAGTGCAGTGGATCGTTGTGACGCCAAAATCCCGGATCATCTCGATCTGGCGTTTTGTGTTCCCGGTCGCACTCGGGATAACAGTCATCCCGATCTTTTCTGCACCGTAATGGAACCCGAGCCCACCCGTGAACATACCATAATTGACCATGTTCTGGAAGATGTCATTCTCCGTGACGCCGATCATCGTCATGTTCCGTGCGATCAGTTCGGCCCAAGTGTTGAGGTCTTTTCTCGTGTAGCCGACAACCGTCGGCTTGCCGGTGGTGCCTGATGTGGTATGGATACGGACGACCTTGTTGAGCGGCACGGCAAAGAATCCGAAAGGATACCCGTCCCTGAGATCCTGTTTTTTTGTAAACGGGATCTTGGTGATATCCTCAAGAGTGTGTATCTCCTCAACATGGACATGCGCACCGGAGAGACGTTTTTTGTAAAAACCAACCTTTTGTGACTGGCGGATCGTCTGCTTCAGGCGCATGGTCTGGAGCGCCTTCAGTTTCTCCCCTTTGAGGGTCTCGTTTCTCTTATCCCAGAACATCTGTCACCTCTGCTGTTGCGGCGTCCCATGTAACCGGCACACGGATCCCCTTTTTGTTATCAGCCCTCAAACGGGTAGCTGGTCCTGCATGACGATGTCAGGCTAGGAAATGGCCCAGAAGACCCGTTGCATGGAGCATCAGTATATAATCGTGCAGCGGCAAAAGCATTGTCATGCAGTAGCATGGCACGGGGCGGTGGGGAGAAAAAAAATCCCAGTAATCCCCCTTTTTGACATGCAGACGAGAACCACCCAATCCCGAACCGTCGAGATCGTTGGGAAAAACACGGATACTTTTTCCGCGAGGGCGTTTGGATATCGCAACATATGGTTTAAAGCAGGAATATCCTCCCGTTTATCTTTGCGTGAATCGACGGAGATTTTGTAAAAACGCGATAATTTTTGTATTTTTTACCGATGACCGGGCACTTCCCCTGATCGCCACCGCGTAAACGATGGCTTAATCTGTGAGGAACATGGTAGTAATTAGATAGCAATTGACAGTTTTTCACAAATGATGCCATCGAAAATCCCCTGGTTTCTGGTCAACGGTTTTGGCGCACATATAAAATCGAGCCAGAACCGGTTGATCATACTCCAAAAAAATGAGACCCGGGAATTTCCTATCGATGGAATCGACCATCTCCTTCTTGTTGGGGGGCATACGGTCCAGACTTCAACGCTCACCCGTCTCTTAAAGAACGGCATTTATGTCTCTTTTTTTGAAGCTGACGGGACACCCGTGGGGACGCTCCGCCCGTACGGGGATACGACACCCGATACCACCCGGGCACTTCAGCAGGACGCACCACGGCACCGGTATGCCGTTGAGCTGGTCGAAGGTGCAATCAGATCAAGGCTGCTTTTCTTGCAAAAACTGGAAGAGTCGTCTGGTAAACCGCTGCTCTATGAGGGCGAGCTCCAGGTCATCCACAAGGCACTGGATGAACTGGAATACCTGATCAAGCTGGACGAAATCCGCCGGCTCCACCGGCTGACTGCTGATATGTATTATGAGATTTTGTCCCGGGTGCTCCCCCCAGAACTGGGATACCGGCGGAGGATGATACGTCCCCAGCATGATGTCATGAACGCGATGTTCTCGGTGGGGTATGCAATGCTCTATGGTACCTGCATGGTCTCCCTGCTCGGCGCCCACCTTGATCCGGATATCGGTATCGTGCACGAAGGGCAGGGCGGGTTTGTCCATGACCTGATCGACCCGCAAAAGGCCTTAATGATTGATGAACCATTGATCAGGGTCGCTGCAGTGACCATCAGCCAGGATGATTATGAACTGAGTGCAGATCGCTGTATACTTTCCGATGAACTCGTCCACCGGCTGATCAAATTGTTCAAATCATCAATCCGGGTTGACCGCATCAATGAACAGGTAAACCAGCTGTCCGAATCCTTAAAAAACCGTACAGTGTTCAGAGTATCGTATTGATCCTCCCTTCCCCCTTGATGATGAAAAAACCATCGAACTGCTGGAAATTAATTTCAATCGGCTGAATGTCTCTTATCAGGGCTCGCGGGCAGCCGTAGAGCATGGATAAAAATTTTTCCAGAATGATGGGTTCTCCGGATGCCAAGATCTGTACTTTCCCATCGGGCAGATTCATGACCGTCCCACTGATATTCATATCAAGTGCAATCCGCCTGATACAGGCCCGAAATCCCACTCCCTGAACCCTTCCGGAGACGATGAGCTGGACTGTCTTCATCTTCACCCCTGCCGGATAAATTTCAGGGCGAATGCAAGATTATCAAAAACACGTTCCCTTTCCTGAAATTGCCGTATTTTTGTCGCTGCATCGAACGCGTCATCGATAATATTCTGCGCTTTTTTTTCGCACCCTGCGGCATACAGGACCATAGCCATATCGCATAGTACATACGCACGCTGCGACAGCGGGCGGATGATCTGTGCTTCATCAATTGCCAGATGAAGCATTCTTGTCGCTATTTTTAATTTTCCCCGGTTTTTGAATACTACGGAAATATTACAGAAATACTGCACCCGTTTCCTTCTCTCGTGGTGTGACCGGATCAGATTCTCAAGTACTGCGATATGTCCTGCCCCGGCTCCTTCATCACCCATCTTCTGGGCCGTTGCCCTGATCTTGCTGTAGAGCGGTTCGTAGTCCTGCGTCTGTCTGTGCCCGATCTGGTCCAGACAATTTATTCTCGTCTCTTCATTCTCTATCTCATTGATATTTCTGGTGGCTTTTTTTACCAGATTATTATAGTTACTTTTATTTGCTATGACCATGTATGCCTTCGCAATCCGCTCCCTGATAATATCGGCAATTGAGGAGATGATAATCGACCGGGCAAGATTTTCTGCATCTTTGAGCAATGAATGGGAAAAAGTATCGCCACCATCGTTGATGATCATGGCAATGTCAAGGAGCATCGATGCCCTCTGAGCCGGGGAAGCGATCGTGTTGCATCTCTCAGTTATTTTCCCGATAATCTCCTTATGACGCACGGCTCGATCCCTGGCCATCCGGTACACAAGAAGCATTGCATTGATATATTCCACAGGATCCTGGATGCCGGAGATAATGTCAAGCGCCTCATCAACAAGGTGTGGTTCCTGCGTTTTTTCATAGAGCCTTCCCATCGCAACAACGACCTGCTTCCGCACGTACGATTCGCGTTCGTGTTCAACACCTTTCAGAAGATGCACTGCCATAAGGAGATTCTTTCTTGATTTATCCGCATCGATCCGTGAGAAAAGGTAGGCGACATCGGAAAGGAGCAGCACCCGCTGGAAGATAAAAGGCAGATCATCGAGAGATGAAAGGATCGTGTCAAGGATGTCGGAGGTTCTGTCCGGCGGATCCAACGAGCTGTACGATTCCGCCAGATCGGACAATTTTGACAGCCGGTTAAACGGATCTTTAATCTTTTTTACGGAACGGAAAACAAGATCAAGCAGCACCGGCTCGTTCTGAAGAAATTCGATGCTCTGGAGGTAATGGACAAAAATTTCATAGGGATCTGTTGAATCCGAATAGAGTGTTCCTGTGTTGATCGTGGTGACAATGCGCAGGACCATGGCGTCCCGTTCATCGGGGTTCTCGATCTCAAGGGCAAATAATGCAAGAGGGATGAAATAATTTTCGGAAAAATTCTGGCGGCTCGACTGGAGGACAATATCAATCAGATTAGCGATTTTTAATGATCGTACTTCTTTTTTCCAGTGGAGGAACAATAATTCAAGGCCACGCTTGAAGGGAGGCAGTGCAGAGATGGTTGCATTTGGCTGGTGTAAATTCTGGTGTTCCTCGATCAAAAGACACCCAATCTTTACAAAGCATTCAAAAATATGTTCAATTAAGTCCTTTTTTAACGAAGGATCGTGGATGTCCTGTGCGATACTGTATGCCTCTTCAAGGGCATCCGGGTAATGCTTATCAGTGGCATATTTTATCAGGCCGTTGATAATATTTGACATTGCGATAATTTCGCCGTCTTTTGAGAGAAGGGATGCACTCCACTCCCGCATCCGGTGGAGGAGATCGAGATCCCCTTCGAGGACTGCTAGCATTGTTGCGTCGTCAATGATGCTGGTTAACGTTGCTGATCGTGTCTTCTCCTCCTCGATCAGGCAGGTGAGCCCCACCGATCGCTGAAGAAAATCACGGTTCTTGTTCTTGACCCCGATTTTGGCAATTTTTGTGACGATTTTTGAGAGGGATTTTTCTTTTAACGATTGGACTCTGATAGAATCGCTTAACGTTATGAGTATCTTTGGATCCATCTCATCGAGAAAGCCCCGGTTGATCAGGGCTGAAATACTGTCAGACAGCAGATGGTTTCTGTGCGGATGGATAAGGATCAGCGAATTTATTGCATCAATATGACCGGTAATGTCCTGGTAGGAAAAATTTTTACAGATATCAAGGATTGCATGAGAGATATTATCCAAATACCGTCTCCTTTCCAGCTTATGGGACAATACGTTCTGAATGAGCGGTACATTGTCTGAAATGATACCTTTTTTAAAGAGAATGACGCAGCATGTATCAAATGATGGATGGCTCTCCCCCGCTTCTCCAACCCTAGAAAATACATGGAGGGCTTCGGAAAAATGATCCCTTGAAGCCATTATCAGCGCCATCTGGATAAAAAACCGGGCTGATTCCTGTTCATCGCAGGATTGTTCAATTATTGGCACAACGCCCGTGAGTGCTGTTATATCCCCGGTATGCTCTGCGACTGAGATTCCTGCTTTTACCAGTTCCCGGACGGGGATGGGACGCTGGCGACTAAATGTGTCATGGAACCGGATGGCATTGTCAAGGAAAAAAATATCTCCGCTGTCCTGTGCTTTTTTCAATAAGTTCTGGATAATTGTCTCCTGTGCATCGGGTGTTTTTTCAGCGATGTCCTGGAGAATGTTAAGAAGATGCTCCCTGTCGTTTTCATAAGCAAGCAACTGCCAGAGAACTGCATCGGAAATTTCAAGTTGCAGGTCTTTGGATAAATCCAAAAACGGAACAAGAAAAGAAGGAAGATTGAACAACGAATTGCTCAGTGAGGTTTTTGCCGCGGAACCGATGATGGATCCGATGCTGTTCTGGCGACGGTTTTTCTGTTTTATCTCGCAGGCAATGTGCAGACTCCTGTCCAGTGATGCCATATCATTCTTCTCAATGGCCAGTGCTCCGATAGTGCCTGCAAGCCTCGCATGCAGTATTGATCGCTGGGAGGCATCACTGATCTCCAGGAGAAGGGAATATACGGTATCGAGAAGATCGATGTCCTTGATCTTGAATCCCCAGACGATCAGGGGTGGAATGATCTGAATCAGTAGTTCCGAACGGTATTTTCTGAAATTGACAAGATCAAGTGTTTTTATTCCCTTTGATATAAGAACCGGGTCTGAGTTCGCAATACCGGCTTCAATCATCTTCTGTGTTAACAATGACAGAATCTGGAACTGATTGCTTTTTCTTTCCTGTACCTGTCCGATTTTTAACAGTGCCTGTAACAATGACTGGTCCTGTGTTCTGGTATAGTGCTGGATCACTGGTAAAAAGAGCGCAGGAATCGTATCATGTGAAATTCCCTTGATGGCAAAAAGGATATCATAATTGTTTTTTTCAATGGCGATTTCTATAATCACCCTGTTGATGGCATTGATGATATCTTTTCGATCTTTACGCCCTGAAACATGGGAAGCTTCAACGATATTTTTCTTCAGGGCAGACTGGTCGTTCATTGATGCCGCGTGCCGGATTCCAGTGATCACCTGAGAAAGGGACAGCGCCATATGTTCACAACATGGTAATTGGGGCAATCAATTCATTTAGATGAAATTATTGATAAACCTTTTTATTTTTGCTATTTGGTTCTGTCTCTTAAATGCTTAAATTTTCCTTTATTTTAAAAATTATTGGATATTTCAGACTATTTTTTAAAATTATTGATTAAAAATTGATTTTTAGTAATATTAATAAATTATAACCCATTTCAAAAAGGCTTCTTTCACGTGATCTGCCGGATATTCAGTAATCATGGTCGTTCAGGGAAGGTTTTTTGAGATTATATCCATCAATTCATGGTAGAACAATTCAACACTGGCCTTGTCATCAGATTCAACGAGTATCCGGACCAGCGGTTCTGTTCCGGATGCCCGGATCAAAGCCCATGTAGAGCCGCGGGAAATTTTGATTCCGTCAGTGTGCTCAGTTACATCATGACGAAACGCACGACCTAATGTTTCGATAACCTTCCCTGCTTTTGTGGACCTCACTTTATCCTTGATCATGTATCTGCGTGGCAGCCGGGACACCAGATCAGAGAGTTTCGCATCTCCTGATGCAAGAATGGATACCATGGTCGCGGCGGTCATCCCGCCGTCACGGCAGAACTGGTGACCGGGAAAAATGAGCCCGCCATTCCCCTCCCCCCCGAACATCACGTGTTTTCCCTCCTTGACCAGAGAATACATGGTTCGTGCAACATAGATGCTTCCGACTCTGGTGTAGGTGACACTGCAGCCTTCTTGTAATGCGATTGCTTCCACAAGCTGCGATGTGCTCACCGGTGTGACAATAATGCCTTTTTGCTGTTGGCAGAGGTGCTGCACAACAAGAGCGAACTCCTGGTTTTCTTCGACAAAGTTCCCTTTCTCATCAACAAATACCGCCCGGTCCGCATCCCCGTCATGGGCAACACCAAAAGATGCCCCGGAACTGATCACAAGTGCTGAAAGTGCAGAAAGCCCGTCTGGAGTGGGCTCTGGCATCCGTCCCGGAAAACGACCATCCTCATTTCCATTCACGGTCAGTACCCGGCATCCCAGCATTTTCAGTATTTCCGGGGTTGTTGTGCAGGCCGGGCCTGATCCCGGGTCGACAGCGACAAGCATCCCTTTGCCTATTTCCGCGGGGAACTGCCGGACAACCGCCATCACATACCGGTCGACAAGATCGGGAGTACTAACCTCATGACCGACATTGTTCCAGGGTTGAAGATTAAAATCATTGTTAAAAAGGCGCTCTTCCAGTTCCACGATCTCCTCATCGGCCATTTCGGTACCATCGGACTCGATTATCTTGACCCCGTTATATTCGGGCGGGTTGTGGGAAGCGGTGATCATCACCCCGCCGTCAAAATGATCCTTGACGATATACTGGAGTGCAGGGGTGGGTAACACCCCGCAATCGGCAACATCACAACCGGTCGTCCTCAATCCCGCCTTCACTGCATGGAGCAGGGGGTCTCCCGAGGTTCTCGTATCTCTCCCGACCGCAATGCGCCCCCGGCGCATCGAACCAAAAGCGGCACCTATCCGGAATACGAGGGGGGGTACCATATCTTTGCCTGCAACTCCGCGTGCCCCGTTGGTCCCGAACAGTTGTTTTGTCAATTTTTCTGATTTCATTGATTATCCCCCAGCCCTCTGGTGCGGACCCGGTTTCTCTCTCTGCTGATAGTCTTGAAACAGATCGAGTGATGCCAGGACATCATCAACCGTCGGGTTGGTTGCGATGCAGTTCTCAACCGGAAGATCACCGATCACGATCTTTGGAAATGCGTTACTCTTGAAGCCCTCGATGATCGCATATTCAATCCCTTGAATACTGATGAATGTTAGGACGTCTTCTAACCTGCTGGTCCGGATCGCGGCGACCGATTTTTGGTTATCAATGCCAACTGAAACCGTTGCACCAGCGTAAAAAAACACAGTCGTATCCTTTCCGCTCTCAAGGTTGAACTCATGGTCACCAAGGTGTTTTATTACAGCAACACGCCCTTTTTTTTCCAGTTCCGGCACCAGTTTTGTGATAAACGATGTTTTCCCCGAACCCGACCTTCCGACAACCTGAATAATCTTCATTTTGGATCGGCTCCGGCTTCAGGCTCTG
>Ga0315277_10001340_pt1 | contig 36087 bp, 24 predicted proteins | sample YL17G05_15_MG_FD_203695 | JGI IMG/M metagenome (GOLD analysis project Ga0315277, IMG submission 203695) | Sediment microbial communities from Yellowstone Lake, YNP, Wyoming, USA - YL17G05_15 | ecosystem: Environmental > Aquatic > Freshwater > Lake > Sediment | place: USA: Wyoming | collected...
TGGAACAGCTCGAACAGGTCGCCTCCCGCTACCGCAGCCGGCGGACGATGCTCTCGGAGATCGCGCTCGATCCGCCCGCCTCCACGCAGGACCTGGCCGGCCCGCCTTACCTGGACGACGACTACCTGGTCCTCAGCACGATCCACTCGGCCAAGGGGCTGGAGTGGGACGCGGTCTACGTGATCCACGCCGCCGACGGCAATATCCCCTCCGACATGGCCACCGGCAGCCCGGAGGAAATCGAGGAGGAGCGCCGGCTGTTCTACGTGGCCTTGACCCGGGCGAAGAGCTGGCTGTACGTCTGTTGCCCGCTGCGATACTACCACTCCTACCGGCCCACGCACAGTGACGCCCACGGCTACGCCCAGCGGACCCGCTTTCTCCCCGACCCGGTGACCAAGCTCTTCGAGCAGTGTATCACGGGCCGCATCCTCGAAACCGACGAGGAGGGCGACGAGGTCAACTTCGAGGTGACCAGCCGGATGGTCCGCCGGCGGACGAAGGGACTCTGGTCATGACCGGGATGAGAGCCGCTTGCGGCTTAGCCCCGCACTGCTTCTGCGAAGCAGTGGCACACTGTGATCCAGCGTAGGGCTTTATTCGCCGTAGCCGTCCGGGTGGTCCTTGAACCAGTTCCACGCAGTGGCGATGATCTGGTCGATCTCGGTGTAGCGGGCTGACCAGCCCAACTCACGCTGGATCTTGCGGGCATCGGCAAACAGCACGGCCGGATCGCCTGGGCGGCGGGGGCCGTAGGCGACGGGGATCTGGCACCGCGTAACCCGCCGGGCCGACTCGAGCACTTCTTTGACCGAGTAGCCTCGGCCGATGCCCAGGTTGTAGATCCGCCCCTCGCCCGGCTGCAGCGCGTCCATCGCCACGATGTGCGCGGCGCAGAGGTCCTCGACGTGGATGTAGTCGCGAATGCAGGTCCCGTCGGGCGTGGGGTAATCGGTGCCGAAGACGGTGATTCCCTCCAGCTTTCCCAAGGCGGCCAGCAGCAACCGGGGAATCAGGTGCGTCTCCGGATCGTGGTCCTCGCCCAGCGATCCGTCGGCGGCACAGCCGGCCACGTTGAAATACCGCAGCGACACGTAGGCAAACTCCCGCTGGGCCGCGGCGTAGTCCTTGAGCACCCTTTCCACGCACCACTTCGACCAGCCGTAGGGGTTGATCGGCTGCTGGGGCGTAGTCTCGACGATGGGCGTCGTCTCGGGCTCGCCGTAGGTGGCACAGGTGGAGCTGAACACCAGCCGGACCACGCCCGCCGCGTCCATTGCCCGCAGCAGGCTCACCGTCCCGGCCGTGTTGTTGTGGTAGTAGCTCAGCGGGTCGGTGACCGATTCGCCCACGTAGGCCAGCGCCGCGAAGTGCATCACGCAGTCGATCGTGTGCCGGCGGAGCACGTGCTCCAGGGCGCGGGTGTCGGCCAGGTCGACGTCGTAGAAGAGGGCGTCAGGGTGGACCGCCCGGCGGTGCCCACGGTAGAGGTTATCGACCGCCACCGCGTGGTGTCCGGCCTCGATCAACTGTTTGACGGCGTGCGAGCCGATATAGCCGGCGCCCCCGGCCACCATCACGTTCATCCGGTTGTCCTTCCTCGTGCCTCGGCAAACCTAGTCTGGCAAGTAGCCGGCGTCCAACGGACGCCGGAAAGACCGCCGGCAAGTTTGCCCCGGGCGCAGAGCACACCCCGACACGACAACACCTTTGCGACCTCGGCGACCTATACTTGGTTCGAGGCACTAACCGATTGTTCCGAATGTAGCAGAAAAAGGGGACGGGCAAAAGTGTGCGGCATCGCCGGCGTGCTCCATTTCGACGAATCCCGGCCCGACCCGCCAGTCGTGCGACGGATGCTCTGGCCGATTCGGCATCGCGGGCCCGACGCCAGCGGCGTTTACGTCGACGGCCCTGTCGGCCTGGGTCACGTCCGCCTGAGCATCATCGACCTCGCCGGCGGCCGGCAGCCGATGGCCAACGAGGACCAATCCCTCTGGGTGACCTTCAACGGAGAGATCTTCAACTACATCGAGCTAAGGGAAACGCTGCTCCAGAAGGGACACCGTTTCGCTACCCAGTCCGACACGGAGGTGATTCTCCACCTTTACGAGGAGCACGGCGAAGACTGCGTGCAGCATTTCAACGGCCAATGGGCCCTGGCCGTTTGGGACAAGCGGCGCCGCAGGTTGTTCCTTTCCCGCGATCGGCTGGGCGTCCGCCCTCTGTTCTACACGGTCGCCGGACGGAAGCTCCTCTTCGCTTCAGAGGTCAAGTCGCTGTTGATGCACGGGGACGTACGCGCCCAGCTCGATCCACGGGGTCTCGACCAGGTATTCACCTTCTGGTCGACCCTGCCGCCGACGACCGTGCTGAAGGGGATCAACGAACTCCCGCCCGGCCACAACCTCATCGGGGAAGACGGGAAGACCAGCGTGCGGCGCTATTGGCAACTGGATTACAGTTGCCCGGCCCGGATGACGGACGAACGGGAGTGTGCCGCCGGGCTCCTGGAGCTGCTGTCCGACGCCGCCCGGCTTCGCCTGCGGTCCGACGTGCCGGTGGGGGCCTACCTGAGCGGCGGCTTGGACTCGTCGGTCACTACCGCGCTGGTGAAGCAGTGCGGCAACGCCCACCTACGGACGTTTTCGGTCACGTTCGACCAGCCCGAGTTTGACGAGAGCGGGTATCAGAAGCAGGTGATCGAGGCCTTGCAGACGGAGCATCAGCAGATCCGCTGCAGGGCGGAGGACATCGGCCGGGTGTTCCCCGAGGTGATCTGGCACGCCGAGCGGCCCGTGCTGCGGACGGCCCCCGCCCCGTTGTATCTGCTCTCCAAGCTGGTGCACGACGAGGGCTACAAGGTCGTGCTGACGGGGGAGGGGGCGGACGAGATGCTGGGCGGTTACGACATCTTCAAGGAGGCGAAGGTCCGCCGGTTCTGGGCCGCCCAGCCCGATTCGGCCTTCCGCGCAGCCTTGCTGAAGAGGCTGTATCCCTATCTGCCCAACATCCAGGCCCAATCGCTGGCCTACCGCCAGGCGTTCTTCCACGTCCGGCCCGAGGAACTCAGCGACCCGCTGTTCTCGCACATTCCCCGCTGGAACCTGACCTCGCGGCTGAAGCTGTTCTTCTCGCGCGAGCTGCGGGCGGAAATGGCCGCGCACGATGTGTATGCCGATTGTCGGGCCATGTTGCCCGACGGGTTCGCCGGTTGGGACCCTTTCTGCCAGGCCCAGTACCTGGAGACGGTCACGCTGATGCCTGGCTACATCCTCTCCTCGCAAGGAGACCGGGTGGCGATGGCCCATGCGGTCGAAGGGAGATTCCCGTTCCTTGACCACCGGGTGGCGGAGTTCGCCGCGAAGATTCCACCCCGGCTGAAGATGAAGGCCCTCAAGGAAAAATACATCCTCAAGCGCGCCGCCGGCCACCTGGTTCCCGTGGCGGTGGTCCGCAGACCCAAGCAGCCGTATCGGGCCCCCGACGCCCGGAGCTTTCTGGGAGACGACACCCGCCCGCTGCGGCACGAGTACGTCGACGAGCTGCTCTCGCCCGGGCGGATTCGGGAGGACGGCATCTTCCAACCAGATGCCGTCGCGCACCTGGTGCAGAAGGTCCGCAGCGGCCGGGCGATCGGGGTCAAGGACAACATGGCGCTGGTCGGTATTCTCTCCACCCAGCTCGTCGTCGAGCAGTTTGTCAGGGACTTCGCGCGATGGTGCAACGCATCGGGGCAGCTCCAGGCCGAGGCCACGGACCCCATGCCCGACGGGGTATCCGCTTGCCGGGCACCCGCTTGCGGGTGAGCCGGCGCCCGTTGACAAAAGGCAACGCGTCGGGACTGGCCGGATGAGATTCTGCCCCACCTCGGACCGCCGCTAGCGTCGTAACCCGCTCGGGTAAAATGACTTACGTCATGCCGCCCGTGCTGGCACGCGTCCTGCATTACCCCGGTGCGGGAACCGTTCACATCCGGCCATCGATGCCCAGAAAAGGAATGCGACGTGCCGTTTAGCGGCCGACGGTACGTCGGCCGGGAGAAACGCCCGCGTCGCCGTGCCGGCGACGGCTAAACGATTCGCCGCTAAACGATTCGCCATTAGCTCTCTGAAGGTCAATAAGCAGTCCATCGCTATGAACCACATCGCCTCGTCGCTGCGGCAGTTCATCAGGGAAAACTTCCTCTTCGGCCAGGACCTCGCGCTGGCCGATCACGAATCGCTCCTGGAGCTGGGAATCGTCGATTCGACCGGCGTCCTGGAACTGGTCACGTTCATCGAAGACCGCTACCGGATCACCGTTGAAGACGAAGAGCTGGTGCCGGACAACCTCGATTCGATCGACAACCTGGTGAGATTCATCGGGGCCAAGTGCCAGTATTCACCGGTACTCAACAAAGAAATGCGCCATGCGGTTTAGCGGCCGACGGTACGTCGGCCAGGAGAGACGCGCCCGTCGCCGTGCCGGCGACGGCTAAACAATGTGCCGTTGCCCCCTCTCAAGAGGAAATCCGTGCAGGTCGAATCCTTCCTGGAACTCAGTGCCCGGCAGTGGCCCGACAAGATCGCCCTGGTGTGCGGCGACCGCCGAGTGACTTACGCCGAGCTGGAGCAGACGGCCAACCGCCTGGCCCACGCCCTGATGGCCGAAGGCGTCGGGCGTGGCGACCGCGTGGCGGTACACCTGGAGAACTCCGTCGAGGCGGTGGTCGCGGTGATGGCGATCCTCAAGGCCGGCGCCGTCTTCATGATGGTCAACCCCACGACCAAGGCCGAGAAGCTGGCCTACGTGCTGAACAATTCCCGCGCCCGGGCGATTGTCGTGCCCGCCCGCAAGATGCCGGTGCTGGAAACCTGTTGGGCGGAGACGCCGCACCTGAAGCTCGTCATTTTGACTCAATCTGCGGACGCAACGAAACAGCGGGCAAGCCCGCCCGCTAAGCGCCCTGATCACAATCCGTTGCGCCAGGACGGCTGTGTCTACCTCGAAGAACTGCTCCAGCGCCACGCCGACGACACGCAACCTCCACAAAAGCGGGCCATCGACATCGATCTGGCGGCGTTGATTTACACCTCGGGTTCTACCGGCAATCCCAAGGGGGTGATGCTGACTCACCTGAACATGGTGGCCGCCGCGACCTCGATCACCACCTATCTGGAAAACACGCCGGACGACGTGATTCTCAACGTGTTGCCACTATCGTTCGATTACGGTCTATACCAGGTTCTGATGGGGCTGAAGATCGGCGGCACGGTCGTCCTGGAGCGGTCGTTTGCCTATCCCCGGGTGGTGCTCCAGAGGCTGCTCGAGGAGAAGGTCACCGGTTTTCCGCTGGTTCCCACCATGTCGGCGATCCTGCTGCAAATGGACCTGCGGAAATACGACTTCCCGCACCTGCGGTACGTCACCAACACCGGCGCGGCGCTGCCCACCGAGCACATCGTCCGGCTCCGCAGGCTGTTTCCGAAGGTCAAGGTTTACTCCATGTACGGGCTGACCGAGTGCAAGCGGGTTTCGTATCTCCCGCCCGACCAGATCGACGCCCGGCCCGGCTCGGTCGGCAAAGGGATGCCGAACGAAGAGGTATACTTGGTGGACGACGACGGCAGGCGCCTCGGCCCGGGCGTGGTGGGCCAACTGGTGGTCCGTGGCTCGAACGTGATGAAAGGCTACTGGGAGCTGCCCGAGGAGACCGACCGCGTGCTAAAGCCCGGGCTCCTTTCCGGCGAAAAGGTGCTCTACACCGGCGACCTGTTCCGCACGGACGAGGAAGGCTACTTATATTTCGTGGGCCGCCGCGACGACATCATCAAGAGCCGCGGCGAGAAGGTCAGCCCCAAAGAGGTCGAAAACGTCCTCTACGCCCATCCCGAGATCGCCGAGGCGGCCGTGGTGGGAGTGCCCGACGAAATCTTCGGCCAGGCCGTCAAGGCCGTGGTGTCGCGGAAGAACGGCTCTCGGCTCACCGAGCAAGACGTGCTGCGGCACTGTGCCGGCCGCCTGGAGGATTTCATGGTCCCGCAGTCCGTGGAATTCCGAGCGGTGCTGCCCAAGACCAGCAACGGCAAGATCGACAAGCGCGGACTAATAGGCGGAGCGAGCGTATGAGCGGAACCACATGCGACGAGGCGTTTTCCCCGGCCACCTTGGACGTCGACCCGGCCCTGGAGACCCAGCGGATCGCCGATGCCCTCCGCTGCCAGGTCTTCCAGCGGTTGCGTCGCAAAGGGGTGGTGATCGGGCTGTCGGGCGGTGTGGACAGCAGCGTGGCAGCCGCGTTGTGTGTCCGTGCCCTGGGGGCCGAGCGGGTCTTGGGAGTCTTCATGCCCGAACGCGATTCGTCTGCCGACAGCCTCGGCCTGGGACGCCTGCTGGCCGAGCATTTCGGGATTCCCACGGTTTTGGAGGACATCACCGGCGTGTTGGACGCGGCCGGGTGCTATCGGCGGCGCGACGACGCCATCCGCAGCGTGCTGCCGCAGTACGGGCCGGGGTACAAGTCGAAGATCGTGCTCCCTGACCTGCTCGAGGGTGATCGCTACCGGATCTTCTCGGTGGTGATCCATTCGCCCGCAGGCGAGGTTTTCCGCCGGCGTCTTCCGCCTTCGGCCTACCAAGAGGTGGTGGCCGCCACGAACTTCAAGCAGCGTGTCCGCAAGATGATGGAATACTTTCACGCCGACCGCCTGCGCTATGCCGTCGTGGGAACGCCTAACCGCCTGGAATGTGATCTCGGCTTCTTCGTCAAGAACGGAGACGGGGCGGCCGACCTGAAGCCGATCGCCCATCTCTACAAGACCCAAGTCTACCGGCTGGCCGAGTTTCTCGGCGTCCCGGAGCCGATCCGCACGCGTCCCCCAACCACCGACACCTATTCCTTGGAGCAGTCGCAGGAGGAGTTCTTCTTCTCGCTGCCCTACGACAAAATGGACCTCTGCCTGTGCGCCAAAAACCATCACGTGCCGTGCGACCAGGTGGCTGAGGCCGTCGGGCTGACGGCCGCGCAGGTCGAGCGGGTGTACCGCGACATCGACGCCAAGCGGGACGCCGCCGAGTACCTGCACCAAACGCCCCTGCTGGTGGACGCGGCTGAGCCGGGTGCCATGTCCACGCTTGCGTGGACATGCGGGTGAGCACCGCCGGGTGCCATGTCCACGCTTGCGTGGACATGCGGGTGAGCAGCGTGGGGGTGGGGCATGGCCAAGCAAACCTGGCCATGGCACCCGGCTTGGCCACGGCACCCGGCCGCCAACGCCCGGCCATTCCACACACCATGACCTACACCATCTGCCAACCCGATCTGGACCACGACCGCGAGACGGTTCTGGACCTCTGGAAGCGGAACCTGCCGGCCGCCTCTGCCGATCGTTACGCCTGGCTGTACGAGGCGGGACCGGCCACCGGTTGGTTGCTCAGCGCCGCAGACGGCACCGTGGTGGGAGCCACCGGCCTGATGGACCGCGCCATGAGGGTCTTCGGCGAGAGCCTGCGGGCGGGCCAGGCCATCGATCTGAACGTCGACCAGGACCATCGCACCCTGGGCCCGGCGCTCGGGCTGCAACGCGCCGTGACCGCCACCGTGCGGCGCCGCGAGCACGACCTGATCTACGCGCTGCCCATCGCCCAGTCCGAGCCGGTGCTCCGCCGTGCGGGTTACAGGGTTTTGGGAAACGTGGGGCGCTGGGTCAAGCCGCTGTGTTGCCGCGACGTACTGGCTCGTTGGCTGCGGCCCACCCTCAACCACCGGGCAGCCACGGCCGCGATCAACGGCCTCCTGCACCTGGCGTCGCCGGAGCGCTACTACCACCGGTCGGCAGACGTCCGCGTCGAGGTGACGGATCGTTTCGACCGGCGCTTCGACGTGCTCTGGGAAGCGGCCGCCGGGCAGTTCCCGGTCGTCGGCCAACGGACGTCGGCCTATCTGAGCTGGCGATTCGGCCGCTGTCCCGACGTCCGCCATCGTGTCTTCTGCCTGCTGAGTGCCGAAGGCCGGTTGCTGGCCTATCTGGTTTATTGTCGCCGGGAGGATATCGTCCAGATCGGAGATTTCCTCTTTGCCGACCCGCACAAGCTCGACGTCCTTCTGGCCGAGTTCCTCCGCCAGATGCGGCGGGAACGGGCCAAGGCAGTCACCACAGTCTATCTCGGCCCTGAGGTGGTCTGCCATCGGCTGCGGCGATTCGGCTTCTGGAAGAGACCCTCCCCCTGGAAGGCCATGGTCTATGCCGACCGGCAACGTTTCGGCCCCGAACCAGGCCGGCTCCTGGACACGGAGAACTGGTATCTGACCCGGGCGGACGCCGATACCGACTTCTGATTCCTTTCTGTTGCGGAAATGTCTGTAGGGTGGTTGCTTGCAACCACGTGCCTCGTTTTGCCCCAGAATCGCATGCGTGCGAGCACGCACCCTACGGGTCCCTCTTGGATTCTCCCGGCATCCCGCGTAAGATGCCTCTTATGAGAATCGCCGTTACCGGGGCTTACGGCCAGTTGGGCAGCGAACTCTGCCGCCTGCTCGGCGCCGATGCCGTCCCGCTGGACATCGACACGCTCGATCTGACCGATGGCCCGGCCGTCGAGAAGACACTCGGAGATCTCTGCCCCGCCGCCGTCATCAACTGCGCCGCCTACACCCAGGTAGACCGGGCCGAAAGTGAGCCGCAGCAGTGTCGGGCGGTCAATGCTACGGCAGTGGAACACCTTGCCCGTGCCTGCGCCCGGCTCGACTGCCCGCTGGTCCAGATCAGCACCGACTATGTCTTCGGGGGCCACCCCGAGCGGACCACGCCCTACTGCGAAGACGACCCGCCGTCGCCGCAGGGTGTCTACGCCCGGACGAAACGCGAGGGCGAGCAGGCGGCCGCCCGGCACGTAAGAAAACACCTGATCGTGCGGACCTGCGGACTGTACGCCCGGCCGGCGGACCAACGGGCCGGCAACTTCGTCAAGACGATGCTCCGGCTGGGCAAGGCGGGAAAGGAGCTTCGCGTGGTGGCCGACCAGCACTGCACGCCCAGCTACGTCCCGCACGTCGCCCGGGCGGTCTTGTTCCTGCTCGGAGTGCCAAGTGGACCACCGGCCCCTTGGGGGATCTACCATGTGGTCAATCGCGGGGCCACTACGTGGTATGAGTTCGCCGCCGAGATCTTCCGCCAGGCGGGCATGGACGTTTCGCTTCGGGCGATCACCACAGCCGAGTACGGAGCCACCTCGCCGCGCCCGGCCTACAGCGTCCTGGATACCACGAAGTACCATGCGTTGGGCGGTCCGGCCATGCCCGATTGGAAGACCGCCCTGGCGGAGTATCTTTCGGAAGTGGTTAGTGGATAGTCAGCTCTGCGTGCTGAGGATAGCGACCCACGAGTGCCTCCCTTCGCCCATCCACTATCCACTATCCACTTTGGAGATAGCGATTAACGGGAGGATCGTGATGCGCAGCGTGTCCAATGACAACAAGGTGGCCCTGATCACCGGCAGCGGCAAGCGGCGGGTGGGCAACGCGGTGGCCGCGGCGCTGGCCACGCGGGGATATGCGATAGCGCTACACTACAACGCCTCGGCCGAGGAGGCCCGGCAGACCGTCGCGCAACTGACAGAGCAGGGCGTCCGGGCTGCGGCGTTCCAGGCTGACGTGGCCGACGAGGCCCAGGTGGATCGGCTGTTCGACGAGACGCTCAGTCACTTCGGACGGCTCGACGTCATGGTCACCGCGGCCGCGGTCTGGCAGCGGACACCGCTGGAGCAGCTCACGGCCGCAGACGTCCGCCGGCAGTTCGACGTCAACACCCTGGGCACGCTGCTCTGCTGCCGTAAGGCCGGGCTGATCATGGCGGGGCAGCCGGAGGGGGGCGTGATCGTGACCATCGGCGATTGGGCCACGCGGCGCCCCTACCCCAACTACGCTGCCTACTTCGCCAGCAAGGGCGCCATCCCCACGCTCACCCGTTGCCTGGCCGTCGAGCTGGCCCGGCGGAACCCCAACGTGCGGGTCAACTGCATCCTGCCGGGGCCGGTGATGCTGCCGGACGACCTCTCCCAGGCCGAGGTCAAGGGGGCCGTGGCCGGCACGCTGCTGAAACGTGCCGGCCGCCCGGAGAACGTCGCCCACGCCGTGGTGTTCCTCGTGGAGAACGATTACGTCACCGGCGTCTGCCTGCCGGTCGACGGCGGCCGCAGCATCGCCGGCACGGAGTGATCCCGAGACGGCCGCTTGCCCGGAAAAAGGGGACAGGTCCAATTTGCCGGAACGGCCCGGAGGGTGCTTCGCACAAATTGGACCTGCCCCCTTTTCCCTCCCGAGATCGTGCAAGTTTATTTAGCGGCTTAAGGGCTCTTGCCCGGTATTGTCGGCACCCTCATTCGCTCTTGAATTCGACCTCCACCGTGAGCGGTCTGTCGGTGGGGACTTCCAGCGTCGGCTCGGTGAGATCTTTGCCGCCCACGCGCACGGACTTGATCTCTCGGCCGAGATGCTCAAAGTGGATCACGAGCTTGTCGACCCGCTCCGGGCACCGCGAAGCGGTCGGGGGCGGATCGAGCTGGATCGTGGCGGACTGACCGTCGCCGGCGACCCGGAGCATCAGGCTCACGGGCCCAAAGCTGGTGGGAATCTCCTTCAGCCGAGTTACGTCGCCGGGCCTGGTCCACGTGCGCGGCAATCCCTCCAGTAAGTGCAGCTCGCCGCCACGTTCCAGGATCAGCAGGTGCCGGACCAGCCGGATGAACTCCGCACTGGCCCAATTGTGCGGCATGTCGCCGACGTATACCGGCGGGTCACCTATGGGCCGCTGCTCTTCGCGCCAGCACAAGAGCGGGCAGGCGTGATTGCCGAAGGCGTAGAGCGTGGCCGCGGCCTTCCGTCCGTGCCCGAGCCACAGGTGCGCATGGGCGTAGAACGACGCGGCGTAGTTCCAGATGCCGTCGGCGATCCAGCCCGTGCCGAAGATCAATCCCTCGCGCTGGTTGGCATCCAGCATGGCCATGGTGCCCAGCATCAGCTTGTCCTCGGAGGAAAAGACGCGGCCGGGGAAAATCGATTGTAGAAACGCCCAGGCCCCGCGCTGCGGCAACTGCGGCTCTTCACCCTTCATGGTGACGGGAACGTACGTGTTGCCCGCGGCGTCGGTCAGCTTGTCCCGGTTGCGGGCCTTGTCGAAGGTGGCCCAATAATCCTGGTACTCCGCCTGCCAGACCGGCAGCGAAGGATCGTGCCGCTCCTGGGCCATTTCGATCGCCGCCTTGAGTCCCGCCAGGGTCCAGTAGACGTTGGTGTACTCGCGGTGTTGGCCGCCCAGCCCACCGTCGCCAAAGCCGACGGGCATCAGGCCGTAGTTGGCCTGTTTCGGGTCGTCTCGGGTCATCTTCCGGTACTGGATGATCTGGCCGACTTCGCGCTCGACCCGCGGCCACATCCGCTCCAGCCATTCTCGGTCGCCGGTCAACTGGGCGTGCCGTCGGATCATCCACAGCCGCAGCCCGCTCTTCTTGGAGAAGGCCACGCCGCCGGGACCGCTGTCCTGGTCGACCTGCTGTTCCAGCCCGGCGCGGACTTCGCTCGCCCGGCCCAGATACGTGATCGCCTCCAAAATGAAAGGCCCGTCGGCCGCCCAGGTGCCGCGGTAACAGGTCGGGCCGACCTGGAAGGCGGGCCGGCCGTCTTTGATCTCGCGGGCCTGGTAGATGTTGCGGATGCAGGAGTCCAGCAGCGATTGCACGGCCTTGTCGGGAACCGTGATGCGGTCAAACGGCAAGTCCGCCTGCTTCCAGAAGGCGACGGCCCGCCGCTGCTCAGTCTGGGCGTCCAGCGCCGCCGGGGTACCCGCGCTTCGTGGGTCCCGCCGGGCCTGGTCGCCCTGCGGCAGGGTCACGAGAAGATCATACGCCTCGCCTGCGGCCAACGTTCCCAGGTCCCACGTCAGCACCAGCGGCTTCTGTCCACGCGGCAGGTGATCGGCGTCGACCATGGCCAGCGGTGCTTGTGCGGCCTGGCCCGCTCGGATCTCCTCTGTGCTGGGTGCCCGATCGGCCGCGAAGACCCACAGCCCGCTGAGGATCGTATTGCGGTCCTCGGCTCCATCGACCGGCCAGACGCCGAATTTGACGGCGCCGTCACCGTCTCGATCCTCGGCGGCCAGCTCCACAACCAGCGGGACGTTCCGGCCGCACTCCTTCACCAGGTCCAACGTCCGGACCGTCTTTCCTTCGACACGGATTTGCAGGGGCCGCTTGCCCGGCTCCGCGTGCCAGCCTTCGATCAGCCCCAGGGCGACGCGGTATTTCGCCTTGGGCTCTGCGGGAAACTTGAACACCAGCGGCTGGTTCCAGCCGACCATCACGTCACGAAAGCACGCCGCGCACGCGCCCTGCGGTTGCGCCCAGTTGCGTTGCACGGCCAGGGCCGACTCGGCCTCAACCTGCATCGCGCCTTTCACCCGCTCGCCGCGAGGCTCGTCGGGAAGTGGCAGGCACGGGCGGGAGAAACGGCAGAACACCCGCTCGGCCTGACCGGCCTCCAGCAACCGCGTCCGGGCTGCATCGAGTCGCAGGGGAGTTCTCGTGCCAATGTCCAGGCTGATCTTGCCCGTTGTCGGCGAGTCACCTCGGTTGGTGGCCGTGAGCCAGAGGAAATCGGCCCGCCGCAAAGTCCGCTCCTGGAGCGAACTGGCTCCGGTACCATCTTCGCTAGTGACACCGGCCCAGGCCTGCTGGCGGAACGCCAACTTGCCGCAGTCTTGTTCGGTCACCACAATCGGAATCCGCGGGCTGTGGAGTGTCTGTCGCCGCGACCCGCATGGCGGGTGCCCGGGCTGGCCGGTCGCCTGAAGTTCGGCCAGCACTCGGGTCCCGAACGTGCCTTGACCGTTGTTGTACGCTGCCGGTCCTTGCGCACCATAGTCGTAATACAGGCCGCCGTCGCTACCCACGATGGTCTTGTACGGATCATCCGGCAGCCCGATACACGCCTGCCAACGTCCGGGCGCGTAGCGGAGGTCGAGGACCTCCGGCTCCAGGCCCTCGGTCTGCCCGGTAAGCGGAAACGCCTTCAGCACCAGCGTGGTTGACGAGCCGGCGCGGTCCGTGGGCTGGCCCGCAAGAGCTTGTGTACAAGGTACTACGAGGGCGATCATCACGATCGAGGCAACACTCTTCATGGTTTGCTCCTCCGCGCGAGGTGATTGGAGTTTCAGGGCGTCTCGGCGCCGAAACGTGTTGTACCCTGCCAGAACCGCGACGGCAAGACTTCCCGGAACAGCCAAGTGCTCAAGAGCCGGCCATCTGCCGGAACCACGGCCGAGGCATTATCGAGACGGGTTGGCTTCCCGGCCCTTCAGCCGGTGCTTGGCAATCCGGTCAGTTCATGCGATAGTATGGCTGCCGTCAATGCGGTGAAAGCCAGCGAAAACAGTCGAGTCGCTACGGCGAATCGAGAGGAGGGGGAACGATGCGCAGACTTGCGATGACCCTTGCGGCAGTCACGTGGTTCTTGACGCTGGCGGAGGTTCGCGCTGCGGATGTCGCCGGCCTGCGCGTCGGGGCCGCGGCAGTCGAGCTGGAGGCCGACGATTCTATGCCCATCGCCGGCGGCATCCATCCCGGCCGTGCCCAGGGACAAGAGGGAAAGCTCCGCGCGGTGGCGCTGGTGCTGGAGAAGCCCGGCTCGGCCCCGCTGGCGATTGTATCCTGCGACGTGCTCGTCCTGCCTCGGGAGATCGTTGACCCGATCGTCAGCGAGATTGAGAAGACGTGCGGCATCCCCGGGGCGAACGTGCTGATCCATGCCATGCACACCCATCATGCCCCCAGCACCGGCCGGATCCACGGCTGCGACCGTGACGAGCTCTTCTGTAACCGGCTGAAGGCGGGGATCGTCAAGGCGGTTGCCGACGCAAGACAGAAGATGGCCGAGAGCGTGCTCCATTTCAAGCTGGGCGAAGAACGGAACGTGGGGATGAACAGTCGGCTGCTGTTGAAGGACGGGAGCATTTACTGGGTCGGGTCGCGCGAGGATGCCGTTGGGCCCACCGGGCCGTTCGACCCGGACCTGCCCGTGCTGGCCTTCCGCAGTCCCTCCGGCAAGTTGCAGGCCCTGCTCTTCGGTCATTCCACGCACGCCATCGGCACGCTCCGCCCGGGGGTGCGGTCGCCGTCGTTCTACGGCCTGGTGGCCCAGGACCTCGAGGCGGAACTCGGTGGCACGGTGGGCTTCCTCGAAGGGGCCGCCGGCTCGACCCATGCCTACAACATTGCCCCCGCGGAATCGTTTCGGCGGATCAAACAGACGGTCCTCGACGCGCTGGCCAAGGCCCCGCCGCAGGAAGTTGACAAGGTGGTGGCCCTGAAGAGGCCGTTCACGTTCAAGGTCCGCCACTTCGACGAAGCCGCCGAGCAGCAGGCGGTGGCCGAATACTGCACCAAGCGGATCGGGCCCGGCGCCGATTCAGTCATCGCGCTTTTCCGGCAGATGCGCAACGAGTTGGCGCCCCAGCAAGGGCAAGACCGAACGACCTGGCTTGCGGCCATGCGGATCGGCAGGGTGGCCATCGTCGGGGTGCCTGCCGAACTGTTCACCAAACTCGGCATGGACATCAAACGCCGTTCACCTTTCAAGCACACGGTCGTAGTAGAGCTGGCGAACGACTGGATCGGCTATACGCCCGACCGGGAGGCCCACAAGCTGGGCGGCTACCAGGTCTGGACCGGCCTGCACAGCTATGCCGAGCCGGGCACCGGCGAACGGCTCGTCGACGAGGCGGTGAAGATGCTCGAAGATCTGGCCAAGTGAAGCCGTGCCGATCGCCAAGCGAGGGCGGGGCGTCCGCACGGGGAGCAAGTCTGAGTCTGCGGTTCGTCTGTTTGGATGCCAGTTGAACAAGTCGAGCCCCGAGCCAAGCGAAAGCGAATGAGAAGAGCCGCCGGAAGCCCGACGGCTCTGATGTGAGAAACACCCGTTGCGGTTGTACGCTACGCTGCCCGCCTCCGCCGCCACCAGCCGATGGTGAGGGCAAGGGCTCCCATGGTTAGCAGGGTGAGGGTGCAGGGTTCTGGGATCACATCAACGGTAATGCTGTCGAGGCAAAGTCGCGGAGAATGGTTGGAAGATTCATACGGACCGGGGGTGATTTCAACCCAACTAAGGTCTTTCCATTCCTCCCCGAAAGCCACCGGAATGAAACCAGACTGGTGTGCGGGGTCAAAGACGGGCTCTACCACCTTCTCAGCCTTTATCCCCGTTGTTCCAAGTCGTTGCCAGTCCTGCGAGCGTGTCGCCGGCCCGGGACGGGCAGCCGCGGGACGTCACCTGCCGCCAACGCTTCGCGGACTGCCGCGGCGGGACGCTACTTCTTTTCGGGATGCCGCTTGTAGACGATCAGGAAACCGTCGCTGCCGATCTGCACCACGCTGGTGAGCAACTGCGGATTGTCCTTGATGGCGTCGATCAGCTTCTCCTGTTCGCTGCGGTCCCGCAAGGCGTTGTGGGCCAGCAGGACGCCCCCCGGGCGGAGCTTGGGGTAGGCCGCGTCGAAAAACGCTTTCCAGTTGCCGGTATCGAGGAAGATCATGTCGAAGTCGCCTGCCAGCTTGGGAATGACCTGGAAGGCATCGCCCTGGTAAAGCGTGATAACGTCATCGAAGCCGGCCTTTTTGAAGTTTTCGCGTGCCGCTGCCGCGCGCTCCTTGTCGATCTCTATGGTGTCCAGCTTGCCGCCGGTGCGCAGCAGTCCGCGGCCGATCCACAGGCCGGAGTAGCCGTTGGACGTGCCCACCTCGAGCACCCGCTTGGCCCCGCGGAGCTCCGTGATCAACTGGAGGAAGCGGCCGTGCTCGGGGGGCACGGGCATGTAGCCGTGCTCGTGGACGTCCGCCAGCAATTGGTCCAAGTCCTTGACTTCTTGCGCGACGGCCGGGGCAACCAACAGCAACAGCAAGGGCAACCACAAAGTGCGGGACATGGCAATGGCTCCTTTGTCCGACATTTCCCATTTGACACCTGCCTGGACACGCTCCCGGCAGCAAACGCCCCCTATCGTAACTACGACTAACGCGAGTCACAAGGTACCGCGCCGGTTCTCCTGCTCAGATTCCGTTGCCAGGCCAAAAAAGGGGACATCACTGGGCAGAAAAAGGGGACATCACTGATTTTGGCAAACTTGGCACGCACAAATCAATGATGTCTGCCTCTTGGAGTGAGTCGGGGCGACTGGATTTGAACCAGCGACCTTCTGACCCCCAGTCAGACGCGCTACCCAGGCTGCGCCACGCCCCGAGTCGGGCTTCGTTCCCTGTCAACCTCAAGAGGTAGTATGGCAGATTCACCCGGTGCATGCAACGGCTAACTGGGCGACACGAGGTCTCGTAATTCGGCCGCCACACGGTAAGATCGGACACGGGACTGGGGACTTGGGGCTGGGGATTCGGGACTCGGGAAGAGGGGTCTTCGACGCCCGGAACCCCGAGCCCCCAGCCCCGAACCCCGGGAGCTCCGTCTCCCGAGGTGATTGCCGTTTCAATCGCCCCGGCCCCGATTACAGGAGGATCCAACTTGCTCCCCTTCCCCGATCGACTCGACACGGCCGTGCGTCGGTGTGGAAACCCGGTGATGGTGGGACTCGATCCCCGGGCGGAGATGCTGCCGGCCGGGATACTCCCGTCGGGGGGAGATGCCGACTGTGACCAGCAGGCGGCGGCTTATGGCACATTCTGCCGCGAGGTGATCGACGTGGTAGCCCCCCTGGTGCCGGCAGTCAAGCCGCAGGCCGCCTTCTTCGAGGAGCTTGGGCCGCCGGGAATGGCCGTCTTGGCGGAGACGATCCGGTATGCAGCAGACAAGGGCCTGCTGGTGGTGCTCGACGGGAAGCGAAACGACATCGGCTCGACCGCCGCGGCCTACGCCCGCGGAATCCTCGGCAGCCAAGGGCAAAGCCCCTGGGGGGCCGATGCGATCACCGTCAGCCCGTACCTGGGCGAAGACAGCCTGACGCCGTTCGTCGAGGTGGCCACCCAACGCAGTGCCGGGGTGTTCGTGCTGGTGAAGACGTCCAACCCCGGCGGCGGGATGTTTCAGGACCTGGTGGCCGACGGCCGGCCGCTCTATCGGCACGTGGCCGCGTACGTCGAGCGGCTGGCCGAAGAGACGGCCGGGGCGTGCGGCTACGGGGCGGTTGGGGCCGTGGTTGGGGCCACCTATCCGCAGCAGCTCGCCGAGCTGCGGGCGGAGATGCCGCACGCCTGGTTCCTGGTTCCCGGGTTCGGCAGCCAAGGCGGCACGGCGGCCGACGTGGCTGCGGCGTTCGATCGGCAAGGGACCGGGGCGATCATCAACAACTCCCGCGGGATCATCTTCGCCCACGCACGCAGCCCCTATGCCCAGCGGTTCGGCGCGGCACGCTGGCAGGAGGCGGTCGAGGCAGCCACCCGGGAGATGATCGAACAGTTGCGGTGCGAGACCCCGGCGGGAAGGTTGGACAAGGGCGACGAGAAGGACGCCATCTAATAGTACGGCGCTACGTTCAACGGTTGCAGATGGAATTATCAGTGGTCAGTTGTCAGTTGTCAGTTGTCAGTTATCAGTTATCAGTTCGCGACCGCGGACAACACAAGGCCGACCGGCCGGAGCTGAAGACTGAAAGCTGCAAACTGAGAACTGATGACTGAGAACCTCTGCCCCAAGTGGTGGGGCAGGCACGCACTGCTTCTGACGAAGCAGTGGCACACGGAGGACCAGGTAGAGACAGGCTCGACGGGCCGCTAATCCTCACCGGCGGCGCGGAGCCAGCGGCGGATCGTCAGCTCGTAAGCGTGGATTTCCCGCTGGTCGAAGAAGATCTCAATCTCGCGGCGGGCAGCGTCGGGACCGTCGGCGGCGTGGACGAGGTTCATCTGCCGGCTGCAACTATAGTCGCCGCGGATCGTGCCGGGAGCAGCGTCCAGGCCGTTGGTGTCGCCCACCATCTGGCGGACTACGCGAATCGCGTCCGGGCCCTCGACGATGGCCGCCACCAGCGGGCCGCTGGTGATGAACGCCTCCAGCTCCGGGTACCACTTCTTGCGGAGGTGCTCGGCGTAGTGGCGCCGGGCCAGCTCGGCCGTCACCTGCATCAGCTTCAGGGCGACGATCTGAAAACCCTTGTCTTCGAACCGCGCCAGGACGCGGCCCAGCAATCCGCGTTGCAGGCAATCCGGCTTCAGCAAAACGAGCGTTCGCTCCATGGAGGCTTTCTCCTCACTCCCAGGTCACATGGGACGGATTGTAGGCGATTCGACCGGAGCGATCAAGAGGAAGCGATATAGGCCAGTTGCCGTCAACCTTCCGCCGGCGCCATGAACAGCGCGACGCCGTCGAGGAACATCTGCACGGAAACCACCGTCAAGATCATCCCCATCAGCCGCTCGCAGGCCACCAATCCGCGTGGGCCAAGCAGGCGGCTCAACGGCGCGGAGAGCATCAGAATCGTCGTGGTCAGCACCCACGCCACGACCAGCGCGCCCAGCCATTCCCAGAAGCGTTCGGGTTCCTTCGAGATGAAGATCATGATCGTGGCGAAGCTCGACGGGCCGGCGATAAACGGCGTGGCCAGCGGCACAATGAACGGCTCGCCTCCGCGTTGGCTTTCGGTGGCGACGCTGATGCGGGCGATGCCCGGAAAGATCATCCCCAACGCGATCAAGAACAACAATACGCCGCCGGAGATGTGCAAAGAGGGCGTTCCGACGTGCAACACCTGGAGCAGAATCCGGCCAAAGAGCAGAAAGAACACCAGGATCACCAGGGCGATGAGACTCTCGCGCCGGATGACCTTCGGCCGGCGGCGCTCGTCGACGTCCTTGAGATAACTCACAAACAGCGGCACGTTCCCGACCGGGTCCATGATCAAGAACAGCGTGAGGATTGTGGAGAGCAGTTTCATGGACCCGCCTGGCGGAGGTTCCGTCGTCAATCCCGCCGGCGGGAGAACGCGATGCCTTCGATCTCCACCAGCAGTTCCGGGCGGCAGACGTCGGCCACGGCGTAGACGGTGGGCAGATCGCCGAACCTTGCTTGGCAGACCGCCTTGGTCTTTTCGTAGTCTTCCTGCCGCTTGATGTACACCCGCGCCAGGCCGAGATCTGCCAGCGTGGCCCCCAAGCCGGCCATGCCGTGCTGGCGGAAATTGTCTTCGGCGATCAAGGCCGCGATGTTGTCCAGCGTCTGCCGGGTCTGGCCCTCCACGTCGCCGATGAACTGGGTCTCCGAGCGGGTGATGCTGGCCGTGCCGGAGACGAAGATCGTGGCCAGATTACCGGCGACCACCGCCATCGCCCGGGCGAACTTGGGGCTCTCCGGGCCGAACTGGTGACCGTAGTCGAAGGCGGACGTCTGTTGGGGGTTTTCCAGCGGCAGCAAGACCAGGTCCTGGCGATCGCTGGCCAAGGCCATGCCGCTCATTACCACGTCGTGGCCCTCGGCGCCGATCCCGGTGCTGGCCGGATAGACGGGCCGGTTCCATCCCGGTGAGGTGAGATCTGCTCCGAAAGAAATGCCCGCATAGAAATCGGTTCGCGCCCGGTTCAGCTCCTTGTAGCGTTGGGTATCGCCTTCGCGCCCCACGATGTCGCCCAGGTAAAGCCAGGTGCGGACGACCTGGTCGTAGGAGAACCCGTGCGCGGTCAGGCACCGGCTGGCCCTTTGCAACATGTCCAGCGATCGCTCGTAGGTGCCGGTGGCGGCGGTGTCGGGGGAGATATTGACGACGTGGACCCAGGTGACGCCGTCGTGGCGGGAGATGACCATCTGTTCGGAGTACCGCTGGATCTCGACCGGACCGGTGCCGCCGACCCCCAGGGCCTCGATCTCCAGGAGTTTCCCTTCGCAGGGCGGCTGGGGGATGTAGATCGTCGCGGGCAGTTGGTCGCCGTAGAAGTCGCTGATGATCCGCCGGCAGGCTTCGATCTGGCCGATGTCTCTCATGAAGACGGCCTGAGTGACGATCGCCCCCTGAGTACCCTCTTCCTCGATGACCGCCCGGATGGTCTTCAAGGCGTCGTGGGCCTGCGCCTGCAAGTCGCCGCCTTGCCGGGGCGCGGCGCTGGCCAGCACGTGTCGCGTGTCGTTCAGCTCGACGACCGAGTAGCCGATACCCTCGGTGGATTCTTTTCTGATCATGCGACTACCTGGGTTGCCCTGCCCAGTCCATCACCTCTCCCGATAGAAGGGGGGTGAGACCACTTGAGCACGACTCGCTCGGATAATCTAGCAGCGCGGCAGGTCGGGCGTCAACTATGGGCAGGGGGGCGGGATACGATGCGCGCGGGGTAGGGAAGACACATTCACAGCGCCCCCAACTGTACCCGCCCCCCGGCCAGTTGTCGACACCCCGGCGCGGTTTTTTGGACACCCGGTGGCGGCAAGGAAGTCATTCTCCCAGCAGCTCCTTCACGGCCGCGCCGACGTCGGGACTGGCCATCAGCGTCTCGCCGACCAGCACGGCGTGCACGCCGGCCGCTTCCAGCCGCTCGACGTCCCGGTGGGTGCGGATGCCGCTTTCGCCGACCACGATGCGGTCGCCGGGAATCCGTCGGCGAAGCTGCAGCGTGCGCTCCAGGTCGGTCTTGAAGGTCCGCAGGTCCCGGTTGTTGATGCCCACGACTCGTGCGCCTACGTCCAGCACCCGCGGGAGGTTGGCCGGCTCGTACAGCTCCATCAGCGGCGTCATCCCCAACTCGATTACCGCATCGTGCAGACTCCGCAGCGCGGCGTCGTCCAGGCACTCGGCGATCAGCAGCACGGCGTCGGCGCCGGCGGCGCGGGCTTCGACGACCTGGTAGGCGTCGATCACAAAATCCTTCCGCAAGACCGGCAGGTCGACCGCCGCGCGGACCTGGCGGAGGTGCTCCAAGCTGCCCTGGAAGTACGGCCGGTCGGTGAGCACGCTGATGCAATCGGCCCCGTGCCGCTGGTAGATCTCGGCGATTTTGGCCGGCTGAAAATCCGCCCGGATGACGCCCGCCGACGGGCTGGCCTTCTTGACTTCGGCGATCAACCGGATACGTCCCGGCCGGCTGATCGCGGCCGCGAAGTCGCGCACCGGCGGCGCATCGGCGAGCCGCTCGCGGAGGGACGCCTCGGGAGTCTCGGCCTTGGCCCGCGCGATTTCCTCTCGTTTGGCGGCGACGATCTCGTCGAGGATAGTGGTCACTGGTGTGTAGCTGTCTGCAACCTGACGCGGGAATAGAGCGTGGTGAAATCACGGATGTCCTGGTCGGCGATTTGTTCAATCGCTTTCGCCCATCAGTTCTTCTACGTCTTCCAGCAGATTCTCGAGATCCTCCTCGATCACATCCCAGACGATTCTGTTGTCGATGGTGTCGTAGCCGTGAATGAGGATGTTCCTGAAGGAGACGATGTTGCGATGCTCCCTGATCTTCTCAAGAACGCTCGGGGCATATTCCTTGATGCGGTTGAGTGCTTCTCCAATGATCTCAAACTTCCTCTCCACTCCGCTCCGGAGCAACTCATCTCGACTATAGTCCTGAAAGCTCTTTCCCCGGACGAACTGCCGAATGGCCGCCGCTGCGTCCTTGATGTCGCGAAGGTATTTGAGAATCTCATCCTCCATAGACGTTGATCCTTTGCTTCATGACCCGATCGCGGAAAAAAGGGTTCCTGAGGCCGCCGATCGTCAACAGATCGACATTGCATTGGAAGATGTCTTCGAATTGATGGAGCAAACCAAAGAACCGCTTGGAAGGTTTGTGCTCTGGGTCGTTGAACTCAACCAGAAAGTCAATATCGCTGGCGTCCGTCTCCCGGGATCGCGCAAATGACCCAAAGACGTCCAACCGCTTGACGTTGAACTCCTGGCAAGGAGGCAGCGCGAGTTGTCTGATTTCATCCAGAGTCATTTCTTGCCGCTGGGTTGCCGGCTCACGTCCACGCGATAATGGTATGAAGGCGTTCCCTTCTAAACCCCCTGCATCAAGCCGACGGGAGTGGCTGGTGTTGCAGGTGAAGCTGCGATTCGCACCAACATGTTAGTGCTTGAAATGCCTGCGTCCTGTGAAGACCATCGGCATCCCGTGCCGGTTGCAGGCGGCGATGACTTCGTCGTCCTGGCGGGAGCCGCCCGGCTGGATGACGGCGGCCACGCCGGCGGCGGCGGCCCTTTCGATCGAATCGGGGAAGGGGAAGAAGGCGTCGGAGCCCAGTGCCGAGCCGGCCACCCGATCGCCCGCCTTCTGGATGGCAATCTCCACCGAGTCGACCCGGCTCATCTGGCCCGCCCCGGCCCCCAAGAGCATCCGGTCCTTGCAGAGCACGATGGCGTTGGACTTCACGTGGCGGACCATCTCCCAGGCGAAGCGCAGATCGGACCACTGGGGCTGGGTGGGCTGGGCATCGGTGACGACCTTCCACTCCTCTTCGCGATCGGCCAGGACGTCGGCTTCCTGCACGAGCATCCCGCCGTCGATGCAGCGGTGCTCCCAGCCGGCCTCGGTCGCTCCCAGGTCGCCCACCTCCAACAGCCGCACGTTGGCCTTCCACTTCGGTTTGGTGGTGAGGATCTCGAAGGCCTCGTCGTCGAAACGGGGCGCGACGATGACCTCGATGAACAGTTCCGGGGAGGTCAGCACCCGGGCCGTCTCCGCGTCGACCGTGCGGTTCAGCCCCAGCACCGACCCAAACGCGCTTAAGGGGTCGCCGGCCAGGCCCTTCCGCAGGGCGTCGGCCAGGGTGTCGGCCACGGCGGCGCCGCAGGGGTTATTGTGCTTGATCACCGCGGCGGCCGGCTCCGTAAACCCCCGCACGATCCGCAGCGCACTGTCCGAGTCCAGCAAGTTGTTGTAGGAGAGCTCTTTTCCGTGGAGCTGCCGGGCCGCCACCACGTTGGCCCCGGCGGCCCGGGATCGGGCGTAGAGGGCCGCCCGCTGGTGCGGGTTTTCGCCGTAGCGCAACACCGCCTTGCGACAAAGGCTGATGGTCAGCGTGCCTGGAAAGGGCCCCTCGGCCGCCAGACCGGCAAAGTAGTCGGCGATGGCGCGGTCGTATCGGGCGGTATGAGCAAAGGCCTCGCCGGCCAGCTTCCGCCGCAGCTCGAAGGTAGTGCAGCCCTGCGCGGTGATCTGCTCCAGGATTGCCGCGTATTGCTCGGCGTTGGTGGCAATCGTGGTAAACGCGTGGTTCTTGGCCGCCGCCCGAACCATCGTCGGACCGCCAATATCAATGTTCTCGATGGCCTCTTCGACGCTCACGCCCTGCCGGGCAACGGTGCTCTCGAAGGGATAGAGGTTGACCACCACCAGCTCGAAGGTCACGATCCCGTGCTCGGCCAGCGACTTCAAGTCCTGTGGGTTGTCGTGCCGGCAAAGGATGCCGCCGTGAACCGCCGGGTGCAGCGTCTTCAGGCGGCCGTCCATCATCTCGGGGAACCCGGTGTAGGCCGCGACGTCGCGAACCGGCAGGCCCTCGCTTTCCAGGTGCCGCCGGGTGCCGCCGGTGCTGTAGATCTCCACTCCGGCAGCGGCCAGCCCGCGAGCGAAACCGGCTAGCCCCAGCTTGTCGCTGACGCTGATCAGGGCACGTTTGATGGGGGGCGACTGCATCGTGACTCCTTTCCGGGGGAACACTGGAGACTGTAGCATCGTTATTGGGTCCGTGTGCCACGGCTGTGTCAGCCGTGCCCGGGAATCGTAGTAGCTGCCGCGACAACCTCTCGCGCACGGCTGACACAGCCGTGACACGTTTGGAACTCCGGGACTTTCGGCGTTTTCACCCGATAACGATGCTGGAGTCTCGAATTCTGGGCGATTCGGGTCTGGCATCCCGCTCAGCGGGCTCCCGTTTCCGGCACCTCGTTGGGCCGCAGGAGGCCTGCACAGCGATGAATTACCCTGTTGGTTTAGGGGTTCAGAGTCCGGCAGTCAAGCACCTGGCTTGAACTTTGGAAAGAATGGGAAAGACACGCAAGCGTGGCAAGCCCCTGCCTGCCACCCGTGGCAAACCGTCTCTGCCACGACCCTTGCGCGGCGGCGCGAGAGAACCCCTAAACCCGGATTATTCATCGCACCGGGGTCACGCCGGGAATCGGGTGCCACGGCCGTATCGGCCGTGCTCCAGGTTCCCACGTTTACCCGCGGTCACACGGCCGACACGGCCGTGGCACCCGTATGAATAATCCGGGCTAAACGCCCTGCGACAGCGCGAACGGACTCCGCATGTATCCCAGGGGGCCTCCCGGCTTCGTTGCCGGCGGATCGATCCTCCCGGCGCGGGTTCAGTTGAACGGTTTTTCCTTCGCGGGGGACTCTTCCCCTGGCTCCTTCTTCTTCGGCGCGCCTTTCTTTGGGGCGGCGGGCTCTTCCCCGGGCTCCTTCTTCTTGGGGGCGGCTTTCTTTGGGGCGGCCGGCTTCTTGGCGGGTTTCACCTCGTCGATGCCCTTCTGCTGGATCTCCGGTGGCTTTTCCTCGGCCTTTTTCTTGCGGGCCTCACCGTGGCGGATCGGCTGGGACAACTCCAGTTCGTGCAGGCATTGGATCAGCCCGGTCTCGGTGGCCAGATACAGTCGATCGGTCTGCGAGTTGACCAGCTTGATCGGCAAGGACTCGGCTGCCAGAGTGTCGAGCCGCGCGCCCGTCTCCACACTGAGGATCAGGATTCGCCCCAGCAGATCGGTCGCGTAGATTCGCTGCCGGCTGGCGGCAACGAACTGACGGATCTGGGGTGTCCACCAGACCTGGCTGCCCGTGGTGGCATCGAGGCAGTACATTCCGCCGGGCTGGGTGGTTACATAGGTTCGCTCGTCGATCACCTCCGCCGGCTCGATGAGCGGCTCGCCGGTTGGGAACCGCCAGAGCAGTTTCCCGTCCCTCTCGCGGACGGCGTTTATGTAGCCGTCGCGCGAGGCGGCAAAGATGATACCGGAATCGGCCGGGTCGTTGGGATTGGGTGGCAGGTAGGTGGGACGCGCGACGATTCCCGCGGCCGTCTGCAGTCGATACTTGATCGCCAGACGATTTTCTTCCTGCAGGTCTACAAAGCCGACGTACAGGTACCCCTGATCGGTCGCCCAGGCCACGTATTCGTCGGTTTCGGTCTCGCGGGTGACCAGGGGCTGTACCAGCGCCCGGCCCAAGGAATAGCACTTCAGGGGCGGGACGGATTCCTGTCCCAGCCGGAGGTTATCGCGGCGGTCCTTTTCGGTAGCCACGATCTGCTGAGGCGTCGGTTTCTTCTCGGTCTTGCCCAGCTCCTTCAGTGGATCGGCCAGTGGCTCCAGGCGGTAGGCCAGCAACATTCCGCTGACCATGGGCACGTAGACCCGCCGCTTGCTCAGGCAGACGCCGGCGCCGGGTACCCCGTCAACCCGAATCTCGAAAAGCAGATCGCCGTTGTAACGATTGCAGACATAAAGACGCGATCCGTTGATGACGCCCAGCAAGTCATCGCCGACCGAAGGTGTCAGGCTGGGGTGATTAGGCCGGCCCACCTCCTTGGCCCAGATGGTCTTGCCCGTCTCGGCGTCGATGGCATGGACCATCGCCCGGTTGGTCTGCACGTAGAGGGTCCCCTCGTGCAGCACGACGTCTTGGACGCGTGTGCGGCTGGGGTCCAACTGGATCTGCGTGAACCAGGCCCGCGTCAGCCCGTGACGCGCGGCGGTCGCTTCCGGGACGAGTCCGCTCCGTGGGGCCGCCAGCAACCCGCCCCAGGGAGAAGCCGCGGCAAGCAGCGCCGCGACCAGGAGCAGTTGTCGCATGATGATCGTCCTCTATCGTTCCTGGCTCGGAGAAACCGGGCTTGCCGGATCTCCGTGCCGAGAGACCAGCTAATACTTCCATGATAGCCGCGAAGCCGGCAGAAGGCACGCGAAAAAGCGCGGGCGGCAGGCCAAAGCAGCGGACCCCCCTCTCCGGCGGGTTGGTGGATTGAAGACCGTCCCTGCGGCGGGGATCAGCCAGGTGCGTCAATCCAAATCGTCCAAGAATTGGCCCACCGTCTTTCCGGCCGCAGTAATCAACCCCCGTAGCAGACCCTTTTTCAAGGGTTCTTCTCCATGAACCGGCACCGCTAGAACGAAGCGATGCCCTGGCTTTTTCATGATGTGGTGGCTTCCAGAAATGCGAACCGCCGTGAAGCCATTGTTCGCAAACGCGGAAACAGCCCGTTTCCCGCCGACACAAGGGACTTTAGACATCCACTAAGACCCACCGTTCCAATGATCCCGCCGGCCGGTCTATCGTAATTGGCTCCCAGGGAATCTGCCCACTCTCCTCTTGATATACGGAGACTGCGCCGCGAAACGCCTCCTTGATGTTCTCCAGGCTTTCCTCAATGGTGTTTCCTTGGCTAGCCACGCCCGGCAACCGAAGCGCGTGGGCCGAGTATCCACCCTCCGCTTCTGGACAGAGCAGAACACGACACTCGAAGACATTGTCGCCCAATGGCTCCCAAGCCGTAGCTTCCAAAACCTCAGATGGACTTCCGAAACGACTCGGTCTTTCTTCAATCAGGGGAATCGTCTCCATCGTCTCCCTCCTTTAGCTCTTCTACTATTACGCGATGCGAGCCGATCGGCTCATCATCGCAGAGCAATTCCAGTGCATGAACGCCAGCCACATGGGGCAACATTGGCATTGGAAGCACTAATTCGACCGTTTGTAGCGGGTCGGCACATTCGATTGAAAAGCGAGTTTGAAAGAGGGCCCTATCTTGTTCCAGATTCACGTATCGCAAAACGCATTGGATCTTCCCGCGAATCTCCGTCAGGCTGATGTAGACATGGGGGCTTCCTGGCCGCATACCACCGAGGATGAGTTGCTTTTCTTCGCCGCCAATGTCCACAGTCTTGGGTTTTGCGCCAGCCTTCGCAAAAACCATCTTGTTGAACGTGCCGGCAATGACGTGCTTGCCAGTCGAGTCTCGATAGATGCGGTCCGCCAACAGCAGTGCCTGTAAAACTGGCTTCACTCGTTCTATTCCCAAAGCGCAAAAAAGAAAGCCACTACGTCACAGCAGCGGCTTCAGTTCCATTCTTCCTGCTGACCAAAGCCGACCCCTCCTGACCATCCCTATTATCGGCCAGGCTGCCTGCGGCGAGCCAGTCAGCGACCTGCGCCGCCAGTTCAAGCTTACCACCAACGACTCACGTACGCCATCAACCTGCATGATGATTGTACCACGCGAGGCAAAACTAGTCAAGGTGAGGTATTTGCCACCTGCCCTACCAGGGGCGCTATCCGACCGTAGCCATACGTTCTCAAGACACCACCCGCCCGGGCGCTGCATCTGGCCCGCTGGACCAGACCGCCCTCGATGCCTACGATGGGCAGGTGCAGCGCTTTGGTCAGGCCACGTCTCTTCGAGGTCGGCGAATACGCGGGGTAGAGTCCTCGTCGGGCCGCAAGGGCCCACACGGGCATTTCTGACACTCGCCGCCGTTCGATCTGGGCGTAGTACCAGGAGATCTTTTGAATGGACGTCAGCCACCTGGGCAGCGATACCCGGAAGAATGCGCAAGAGATCCTCGGCTATCTGAACTTCGGTTCCGGTGTCCGGGACGCCCGGTTCCTGAAGAACCTCAACGAGTTGTTCGGGCTGATCGATGCCCGGCGGGACGATGCGGAGCCGACCTGGCGAACGTTGGCAAAGGTGCTCCATGCCGGGCTGGGGGAACTCCGCGGCAGCTCGCCGGCCTTCCGCCGGGTCGACCAGGCTGAAGCGGTGCTTGGGTTGGTCTTCGACGCCGCCCTGCCTGCCTATCGACGCCACCATCGCGATCTGCTCTTCCACCAGACCGACGAGCGATTGTTCCAGCCGTTGTTCATCGGCCGGGTCTGCGAGGCCGTCCTGCAACAAGGGGGACCGTGGGATCAGTCGGAGCGCATCGTTCGCGGCGCGCTCGGCCATTTGAACGACTACCTCGGCCACCGGCCGGTGGCCGTGCTGCAGACCGAGCAGAAGATTCAGCCGTACCCCAACGAATGGGTATGCCCGATTCCGCTCTACGTTCGCGGGGCGGGGGCCGCCGTGGGACCCTACCGGGAGCTGATCGAACAGGCCCTGGAAATCTTCGTAGCGACCGATTCCACGCTCTTGTTCCAGGCATGGTTCGACCCGGATCTGCTCGACGAGCTGGCACTCGACCCGCGGGCCTACGATTTCGACCATCCGGTCAACAAGCGGCCGAACTATCTGTTCGGCCAGTGGGACCTGAGCCGGCTGGACAACTCCGGTCGGTGCCGCCGATTCGTGTTGCAGCAAGTGTCGTTGGACGCGATGTTGACCCGGGTTCAACAGCGCGGCAAGCTGCCCTACGAGGAGGTCCTCTTCGAGGAGGCGGCGGTGCTGGCCGGCACGATGCTGATGGGCTCGGGCGTCAGCGGCAACCGGCCCGACGCCCACGATTCGAGCACCACCTTGGCCACGCTGGTGCAGCACATCGCCGCGTATCGCGACGAATTCTACGAGCAGCTTCTCGCCCGGCTGTCGGGCCCGCGGGCCGAGCGGCTGCAGACCGAAGCAGTCAAGCTGCGGCAGCCGCTGGGAGGTGCCCGGCAACATTTCAACCACCATCTGGTGCGGCGCCGGGCCGAACAGTTGCAGCACGTCCACCTGGGGCAGCTTTTTGCCCGAATAGGATACACCGAGGCAGCGACCCGGCAGGTGCGGGTGGTGCCGGTCGCCTCGGCGCGGATGCAGTGCGACGTCCAATGCCGCCTGAGTGCCGCACGGCTTTGCATCGAGCGAGGCCGGCTCGACCAGGCAGCCTCGCTCTTGCCCGAAATCGAGGATCTCTTGCACCGCGCGATCGAGTGCGGGGCGCTGGTCGATCCCTGGAACATCCTCGGTTTCGGCGGGCAGTACAGCCTGTTCCCCGCGCTGGAAAACAGCGTCCCCGACCATCGCGTCGACGAGCTGATCGAACTGGTCGGCGACATCTTTGCCCTCTATGCGCGACTCAAAGGGGAGGCCGCTGCGGCGGGTAACTCCGCGCTGCAAGACGTACTCTCGAAAGGCCTGGAGAAACTCGCCCGCTGGTGGGACCGCTACGCGACCGTTGAGGTCGGCGCGGTGGAGGGCATCTCCGGGCGCGAGACGTGCGAGTCGGCCGATCACGTGGCCGCTGCGCTGCGGGCCTGGCACGAGGCGGGCACCGCCGCCGGCGACGTCGCCTTCTGGCGTGGTCACGCCGAGCAGTTCCGCTCCCCCAAGAGCTACGCCCTGGTGGTCGAAGCCCTGTTGGAACAGGGCGACCCGGTGGCCGCCATGGCCCTGCTGGTGCATTGGCTCAGCCAGGCCGGGCAGATCCCCTTGGTCGAGAAGGACTATTCGTTCCACGAGCTGGCGCTGCGCTGGATGGACGAGTTGTGGCGAACCGATCAACGGCCTGCAAAGTCCGCGGTGGCGCCCGGCGGCGACCCGTCGCGCGGGTGCCCCGCCGCGCAGCCGGGTACCGGCCACCCAGAGGGTACCCGGGTGGGTTGGTCCCTGTCGCGCAAGTTCCTCGATTACCTGGAGGCCAACGCCGAGGAATATGCCGACGTGCCCCACTTCGAGCTGGCCGCCGAGTCCTCCGCTGAAACCGCCAGCGCAGAGGAGGAAGAGGGCCGGCTGGACGACCTGTTCGGCGCGGCCTACGAGAACGTGACCTACCGCGATACCACCGACGACGGGTTCAGCGGCGAGGTGCTGGAAGGGGGCCAAAACGCGACCGATTTCGAGTTGGCGCACGAAACCGAGCGGATCGCCGGCCGGCTGGCCTTTCTGGCTACCCTGGCGGAGTTGTGGAAATCGGCCGCGGTGGCCTCGATCTCTGCCGGCACTGACGCCCGAGAGCGCGACGAGGTGTTGGCCGGCTGGTTGAAGCGGGCAACGGTCAACCGCCGCCACCTGTTGGAATTGCTCCGCACGGTCCACCGTTACCGGATCCCCCCGCCCCGAGGCACTCTCGATGCGCTGCTCGAGTACGACCAGCGCCGCGTGATCAAAGAGGTGCTCCTGGAGCAGATCATCGCCACCTGCGTGGAGGCCGCCGACGCCGCCCGGATGATCCGCGCAGCCATCGGGCCCGGTCAGAGGACAACCGCTGAGAACGGCTGGGAGGGGCCGGCCGGGCAGGTGCTCCACGCGCTGTTGCGCGGCGACGTGGCAGCCGTCCGCCGCGGCTGGCCCGCGCTGGCCGATGCCCTGCTTCCGCAACCCCTGCTGTACGTTGCCTTGGCCAAGGGGGGCAATCCCGCGCAGATTGTGGCCTCGCGGAGTATCCAGTGCGTGCTGCGCCGGCTGCTCTTGTACCTGCCGCGATTCGGCCTGTTGCGCGAAACCAGCCGCCTGATCGAGGTGGCCCAGGACATGGAGCTGGAGCACCCGGTCGGGCACGATGCAGTCACCGAGTTCGACCAGATGTTCCAGATCGGGTGCCAGGGAATCGTCCGCTGCCTGGTCGTCTCGTCGGAAGACTGGCATCGCCAGCCTGGCCAGTCCGACCTCGCGCTGATCGAATGCCTGGAACAGACCATCGAAGCACTGCTGCGCTGTTGGCTGGTCCACAGCCGCGGCGTGCGGCTCTCGGTGCTCGAGGCGATCGGCGATCAGAAACGCTGGGGGAAGCTGAAGCGGTTTATCGAGCGCTACGGCGGAGATCTGTTCAAGCAGCATTTCATGGGCCTGGGTAACCTCAGGGGGATCCTGCACCAGGGGGTCGACGCCTGGCTGCGGTCGCTCGAAGAGGAGCCCGGGGCCGAAGAGGAGTTCCGGCTCCTGGCCGAGTTGGACGGTCCGCTGCGGCGCGACGAGGCCGTCCGCCAGCTCAGCTTGGCCATGGAGGCCGTGGTGGAAAACTACCCGGAGTATGTCGATTACAACACCGTTACTACCCAATCCGACCGCGGCGAAATGCTCTACACGTTGCTGGACTTCCTGCGGCTTCGGGCCGGCTACGACCGGGTGGCCTGGAACCTGCAACCGGTGCTGCTGGCGCATGAGGTCCTGGTGCGTTGCGGCCGCGACGAAGCGGCTGAAACCTGGTACGCCGCCGTCGCCGCACGGACCGCCGAGATTGCCGACGATCACCTGAAACGCTATGCACGCCTCGGCCGCAAATACGGCATGCGGCTGCCCAGCATCGCGGATCGCCTGGAGCAGCAATTCGTCGGGCCGATGACCGTCGATCGGCTGCGGGCGTTGGTCCGGCCGGCCATCGAAGAGCTTCGCAGCGGCCGCGAGCCAACGGCGCTGAAACGGCTCGAAGAGGAAATCGCCGAACTGACCCGCGAGCCGTCCGGCGCAGGCTTCGAGGCCCCCGCCTGGCTGGAAGCCCTGGAGGACGAAGTCGACCAGGTCCTCAGCGAAGAGGCTGAGGCCGAGGCCGACGCCGAATCGCTCGCCCCCTATCGTTGCATCCCCCAGGCCCGGCTCTCCCTGAAAGAAGCCAGACGGCAGATCGAGAGAATGGCCGGTGACCGATAGGGTCGTCAGCGCGGGTCGCGGGTTCTTGGCGCACCGATAGCCAAAGGCCCCCTCGACGCGCGATCCGCAGTGGCGGCCTTCCGAGGCATCAAGCCGGCGTCGGGGCAACCTCCGGCTGCTCTAGGCGGTCGGCCAGTTGGCTACGCATGGCGGCGGCCAGGTCAGGATACTTTCCTATGACGTTCTTGATCTCGCCCGGATCGGCCGTCAGGTCGTACAGGCAGGGGCCCGCACCGCGGTTGTTGCCGCGGACGTGCTGGAAGTAGTGCCACTTGCGGTCGCGGACCGCGGCGAAGCCGTCGAACTGGGTGAAGACCCGCTCGTGCAGGCGATCCGCCTGGCCGGTGACCAGGTCCCAGGCGTTGCGGCCGTCCATCTGGCCCTGGTCGTCGATGCCCAGCATGTGGCAGAAGGTGGGGCAGAAGTCGATGGCCGAGACCAGCTCGCCCACGCGCTTCCCGGCAGTGCTCCGCTCGGGATGGCGGATGAATAGCGGCAAGTGCATCACCAGGGAGTTCAGCAGCGCGGCCTGTTTCTGCACGTAGCCCAACTCACCCAGGTGCGTGCCGTGGTCGGTGGTAAAGACCACGATCGTATCGTCGAGCAGCTTCATCTTTTCCAAAGCCTCGATCAGCCGCCCGAGGCAATAGTCGACGTAGCTCACCTCGGCGGCGTAGAGGTCGCGGAGCACGGGCAGGTGCGGCGTGAAGTCGGGCTGGGCGCCGCCCCCTTGCACCCCGTAACCGAACAGAAACCGCTCGTAGCCGTAGTCGTCGCGGTACATCTTCTGGAACCTGGGCGGGGCGTCCCAGGGCTCGTGCGGGTCGAAGATCTCGATCCAGAGCATGAACGGCCGGTTCGTGGCGTTCCGCCGCAGCCACTCAATCGAGGCGGTCACCGTCTGGCCGGCCAGGTAGTCGTCGTCCTGCTGCCAGTACTGCGAGTTCATCATGTAGGTCCGCATGTTCCGGTCGTAGGCCGGGTTCCACAGATCGGGCGGCATGTGTTTCTTGGGCTGGAACACCTCCCGCGACCCGCCCAGGTAGGCATCCGTCTCTTGCCCGCGAATCCACTGCCAGGTGTCGAAGCCCATGTGCAGGTTCATGTCGGGCTTGAAGTAGTGGTAAACGTCGCAGACCAGGCCGGTCCAAAAGCCGTGGGCGCCGAGGATCTGGGCCAGGTTGACCGTTCCGGCCGGGTGCGGAATCCAGGCGGCGCCGGGAATCACCGACTTGCCCGTGTGATACACCCGGCGGCACGGAATCGTCGGCAGGCCGTCGGCGAAGGCGTTCTCAAACACCACGCTCTGCTTGGCCAATTCGTCGAGGCAGGGGGTCTTGGCCCTGGTCGGCCCGTAGGCCCCCAGGTGATCCCGCCGGAAGGTGTCGGCACAGACGAACACCAGGTTCAGACCGTTGGACTTGGCCTTTCGCCTGATCGCCTGTTGGGCGCGGTTGCGGGTGCCGCGTTCGTCGAGCTCGTGCAGGTCGGAGTTGATGCCGACGGCCGGCGTGGTCGGCTGCCCGGCCTGTGACGTCCCGGCATAGGCGGCCGCGCCGGCCGCGCCCAGTCCCAGGCGTGAGAGGAAGCTCCGCCGGTCGATGGTGGCCCCAGGCAGATGGTTGTGGTCGTCTGATGGCATGGTCTTGATCCGTTCTGTATTGCAGCCGCGGGCACGTAGGCTGGGACGAAGTCCCACCTTTGCTCTGAAGACTCCTCTCCGTCTGTTCTATCCGCGAACGTCAAAGGGGGCCGTCCGTGGAACCGAAAGGTGGGGCTGCGCCCCAGCCTACTCGTCCCTGCCGTGCAGCCGGCGGCGCCGCCGGGCGCAGAGCAACAGGCTAACGGCACCGGCCGACAGCAGGACCCACACGGAAGGCTCGGGGACGCTGGCTTCGGCGCTGGTCTGCGGTTCCGTCACCCTGCCCATGAAGAGAATGCTCTCGGTCCGATTGTCGCGGATCAGCAGCAGGAACGGGTGATCGGCGCGGAACACCGGGGGCGGGGGCGGGACGCTCGTCGTGCCCATCACCACAGCCGTGGCCGCCGCGGCCTCCGTCCCCTTTTCGTTCACCTCGACGAAGGCCTTATGGATTACAGCCGAGATGAACAGATCCCTCCCACCAGTGATTCCTGAGAAGTCAGCCGCGAATGGGTCAAATGCCTCGGGCATTCCCATCGTCGCCAGCGTCGGCGCCAGCCCGAAGCTACAGGTCATCTCAAACTTCGGCAGGAATACCGATACGTCTTTTTTGACGAGCTGATCGATGGATTGGTCCAGTCCTTCTGCCGTGAGCGATGCTTCCAGCGCCGCCAGCCCGTCCGGCTCGTGCGGCAGCAGCGCCAACATCGACAGGTCTTCCCCCGTGTACGGCAGCTCGAGCATCTGAAAGCCCGCAACATTGGCATGCTTCAACCCGGCCTTCTGGTGCATCATCTGGACGTCGATCTGCCTGTCGGCAGCCACCCGGAACGGGGCTTCTTCGGTCAGCGCCGGGTCGAACTGGTACTTCCAGTCGCCCTTGAAGTAGATGGCGTTGGTCAAGACCAGGCGAGTATATGCGCTGAGGGCGCCTGGCGGAATCAGGTCCGTGATCTTCTGGTTCGTCTGGTCTTCTACCCAGTAGTTGATCGTCTGGCGTGCCTGCTCCGTATGGCCGATGAAATCGAGTTGTGCCAACTCGGCCCCGTAGTGGTCCCGCGTAGTGCTGAGGAATTCAGGAACGAAGTTGTATCCTTGCTGTCCCCAAAGGCGGTTGGCCACGTTCAGCTTGTAGCCTTCCCGCCGGCTGTCGTTGAGATCGGTGATGATCGTGCCAAACGCCGGGTGGAGCCGGTCTGGCGGCAGGGTGAAATGCAGGGTGTCGGCCATCTGGGCCGCGGTATTGCCCCGGGCGCCGGCGTAGGTCATCGCCAAGGCCGTCGAAATGCTGTACGGCGAAAAGAACAGGTTGCCCTCCTCTTGCCGCGCGAGTTCCGCGTACAGGTCGAAGGCAAACTGGTTGTTGCCGCCGACCACCGCGGCCACGTCCTGGCTACCCGGCCCTGCGGGGTCGTCTGCCCGGGCCACACCGGCTGCCACGAGCACCCACAAAACGAACACGACGAGACGAATGATCCTGGTCTTCATGGCCCGTCCTCCCCGGAAAGAACCGGATACGCTGCCTCAGGTCTCGGCTTACGGCCGGTCACGATTGTGAGCCCAGGCACCCTAGTCCTTCGGGGCCAAGGTCCACCTGGCAACCCTCAACGCCTCTATAACACCCGCCGCCGAATCACGCAATGACCCTAATTGGGGGAACGCCACGTCCAAACGACCGTGGTGGCCCGCCGACCCTCATCTGACACTCCGCGTGCCCGTGGCAGCTTGGGTGCCACTCGCGGTTTGGGTGCCAGTGGCGGCGGGCACCGACGCGAAGCGTTGGTCCGCCACTGCCGGATCAGGGGCAGGCAAGCTGCCCCTGGCACCCGTCAAATTCACTCTGGCAGGCCGGTAGACATCCTCTCGGTTGGCCGGCCTCCCAAGGTGCCGCCTACTGCGGCGTCTCCGCCTCGGTTTTCTTCATGCGTTCCGGCAGGGCGTCTTCGGCCAGCGGCGGCTGGTTCTTGAAGGGGTTGTAGAGCGGATCGCCGACCAGCACCATCGCCCAGGAGTTGAAGGGCTGGCTGCGATAGTACGCCTCGGCCAAGGTGTAACGGCCGGTGAGCAAGAGCGAGAAGAAGTCGTCCGGCAGGGGGAATGAGGCCAGGTAGGGCTCGAAGACGGGGCCCATGGTGGCGCAGATCCCGTCCTCCAGCATGGCGTTGCACCAGACCTTGCTGCCGGGGGTCCGCAGGGTGGTCGCCTCCGCGCTGGCCAGGTGGTAGCCCACCGCACCCGGCCGCCAGTCGAAGGCGTCGACGTACTTGGCCAGCGAATACCAACCGCAATACAGGGCCGCCTCGGGGCAATCGCCCTCCTGAAAGAGCTCGGCCTTATCGTTGAGGACCACTTCCAGCTTGGTGTGCGTCTTGAGCCGCTCGGCCAGATCGCGCAGCGACTGGTCATAGGTGCTGTAGTCGCCGGGCTTGGCGTTCTTGGGATCGGACTTCATTCCCCGGGCGTCGAGATACACCTTGCCCTTGAGCCCCGTCTTCTCGGTGGCGACGGCCGTGTCGATCAGCTTCTCGGCCAGCTCGAAGGTGGGGGCTTCCAGCCGGGAGACCATCAGCGTTTTCAGGTCCCCGGTGGGCAGGTTGGCGTAACGATAGTGCAACAGGTTGGGCTGCCAGCGGAACAGGGAATAGTCGGGCCACCAGAGCAGGGACAACTCGCTGTCGAAACTGGCCTGCGTCTCGTTCTTCCTGAGCAGTTCCTGCTGCTGGTCGATCCACTGGACTGCCCCGACCAGGCCGGCGGTCTTCAAGATCAACTTCAGGTTCTGCACGTCACGGGCGACCGTATCGGGCAGGACGCCCAGGGCCTGCACCCCGTCCGTCAGCCCTTGGAGTTGGCCCTTGAGGCGTTCCAGTTGCAGGGTGGCTTCGGGTGCGAGGCGGTCCGTGGCGCCGCCGCGGGTGACCAGTTGCAGCAGCCCGCCGATGCCGCCCCCCACGACAAACGCCCGTTCCAACACGGCCCCGCCCCGCTTCTTCTCGTCTTC
>Ga0315277_10001341_pt1 | contig 36086 bp, 25 predicted proteins | sample YL17G05_15_MG_FD_203695 | JGI IMG/M metagenome (GOLD analysis project Ga0315277, IMG submission 203695) | Sediment microbial communities from Yellowstone Lake, YNP, Wyoming, USA - YL17G05_15 | ecosystem: Environmental > Aquatic > Freshwater > Lake > Sediment | place: USA: Wyoming | collected...
CGCTCTTGAACTGGCGCCCCCTCAACCTCACAAAACGTCACCATCTTTACTTGCCTCCGCCCAACCACAGGGGTCACGATCTACCCAGCTTTCCCTTTTCCCGGCGCACCTTGCCGCCAAAAGCTAGTTGTGGCATTCACCAAGCCATCTCGACATCGGAACTTGATCTGCCCGCGATCCAAGGAGTGGGCAAAGCCGCCGGCAATCCCACTTGGCGGCTTGTGCCAGTCACCGGGACGGCGTCTCGGCGAAGAGCACCCGACGAGTGCAACTGGCGGCACTACCGAGCCCCCGCTAGGCAGGCGCGTTACTTACTGTCGTCTTTCTTGTCCGCGCTGTCGTCTTCGGGCTTTTCTTCCGTGGCCTTGTCGTCGGCGGCTTTGTCGTCTTTCTTCGTTTCGTCTTTCTTCTCGACGAACAATTCACTCCGTTTCTTGAGCAGCGAATCCAGCGACCAACTGGACATGGTGAAAACCCAGCCTTCGAGTTTCTTCTCCTGCGCCAGTTTCTCGTTCAGCTTCGTGGTCTTGTCCTTGAATTCTTTGGCCAGCTTGGTTTTGTCTTCGGGCTTCTCGTCCTTGCCGGGCGTGCGCTCCTTCGGGTAATCGGCACTGACGGCGAGGGTGAGGTGGTAATTATCGTTGGTCTTGGCGCTGATCTTGAGCGTGTAGTTGAAGCCTTCAAGCGTCTGGATGTTCGCAACGGTAGGCTTGTCGAGGCCGACACTCGCGGGCGGGGTGTCGGCGGGGAGCACGTCGTTGAACGATGGGTAGCCCAAGCCGCCGGTGGCGGTGGAGGCTTTCGAGTTGTCCAGCTTCTCCTCGGGTTTGGCGTCGGCGAGCCTCCAATCGTTGGTTTCGGAGTCACGGGTCAACGCCCAGGAATTCGTCGCCTCCGCGTAGGTGACGGAAACGGACTTGGGTTTCTCGACCTTGAAGAAGTCCTTCACGATCCACTGGTCGGGTTTGGGTGTGATGTTTTCGAGAGGTTCAGCGATGACGGCCACGTTGCCGCTGCTGCCAACGAGTTTGGCGAAACGCCCCACAGCCCAGCCAGCATCGCCGAAGTCCATCTCGGTCCGCCGCGGCGGAGTTCGCATGTACTTCTTGCCGAGGAGCAAGCTTTGGACGGCCTTGTCGCTCTTGTCCCGGAATTCGACGAGGGTGGCGGAATTCGTGCCGGGACCAGGAGGGAGGAGTTCGAACCGTCCGAGTTGCGAGGGACCGACCTGCTCAGTCTGAACGATCTTGAGGTCGCGCGCCTTGATGAGAAACTCGCTGACCTGCGAGAAGTTCGCCGGGTAATCCGCCCGCTCGCGCACGCGCCAGAGGTCGTCTTTCTTGACGAGGTTCACCTCGTTCGTGTCGTGCTTGATGACGACGCGGGTGATGTCGTTCACCGGAAGGTCGGGCAACAACTTCTTGCCGGCCGCGGTGTCGCCGGGTTTCCACGAGGCGGCCTGTTTCTTGAGCAACAGGAGGCCCGCGCCGCCCAGCACGGCCACCAACACCAACAGAGTGAGCAATTGCTTCCGGTTCATTTTGCGGACGTGAGTTTGCGTTTGTAGAGGGCGATGAGAATGCCCGAGATGCTGACGACCAACGGCATGGCCGCGATGTTGAACCATTTGGTGCGGGTTTCGAGCGCGTCAATGTCGCGGCGGAAATCCTTGCGGACCTGCTTCAACTCGGCCTTGGTTTTGGCCTCCTGCTTGCGGAAGTTTTCAATCTCCCGCTGCTGGTCGGGCGAGAGGATGAAGCGCTGGCCCTTCTCCTTGTTCTGCTGCAACTCGTTCAGGCGGCGTTGCGCGTCGGCCAGACTGTCTTCGAGCTTCTTGATTTCGGCCTGGTAACGCTCCTGGGCGTCGGCCTGCATCTTTTTCACGAGCGTGAAAGGCCGGCTAACGGTGGCGCGGCTGCGCACGCCGATGAGGTTGCTGTCCCCGGCCATTTGCTCGACAAGGTTTTGCGCGAAGTTGAGGTTGGCGTTGGCGGGCATGACGACCGGTCCGAATGGCGTGTTCATTTCCCGGATGGCAAACCGGTCGTAAAGCATGTCCGAATCGCCAACGAGGATGACGACGTTGTCGGTTTTGGTTTCCTTCAACGATTCGCCCGCGTCCTTCTTCTCCGCCTTCGCGTCGTCTTTCTTTGCCGCGTCGTCCTTCTTTTCCTCCGGCGAACCGTTCGGGAAGGCCGTCTTGAATTTGCCGGTGAGCCGGAGGGCCATTGTGTAGGCCGTGTTAGAAGACTTGAATTCCTTGAGCACGTTTTCACCGGACATGTTGGCCATGAAGCCGTCCACGAGCTGCGAATCCTTCGTGCTGTGGAGCAGAACCGTTTGCTTGAGGCCCTCGACCGGCGTGCCCGTGAACGCGCCAACGAATGGCAGCCAGATGTTGTCAATCTCACCCGTGGCGGCGTCGTCCTGATTGATGCCCTGCGAGTTTACGGCGAGGAAGGACGGAGCTTCCTGAGGCTGATTGCGCTGGCCGAGCAACTGCATCTTGAAGTTCAGGTCCGCGACGACCTTCGAGGTTTCGTATTTGAGTCCCCAGGCGGTGAGGAGTTTTTCCAGGTTCGAGCCTGCGCCGGGCATGTTGAACGGCATGTTGCCCTGCGGCTTGCTGTCCACGAGCGACAGCGCGTCGAGGAAGGCGATGAGTTTGCCGCCGCGCATCACGAACTGGTCAATGGCATACTGCGCCTTGTCGGTGATGTCTTTCGGGTGGATGACGAGCAGCACCTTGACCTCGTCCTCAATCTTTTCGGCCGTCATGTCCACGCGTTTGACGTCGAAGTCCTGCTTGAGTTCGTTGACGAGTGCCCACGGCTCGCTGCCACGCTGGCTCATCTGCATCATCATCGGGTTGCTCGGCATGCCGAAGATAGGGAGCGATGTCATGATGCCGACGACGGGCTTCTCCGGCTTGCCGACGCGCGAAATGGCGCGGGCGACGTCGTATTCGAGCAGTCGCTCGCGGTTCGGCGCGAGGAAGGCCAAGGCGGCCTTCGAATCGAGCATGCTGACGGATACGCCGAGGAAATAGCGGTCGCCCGATTGCAGCATCTGCGGTTCGATGCCGTCCAGTTGGGCGGAAGTCTCGGCGTCCGTGTCGGGCTGCGGGTCGAGTTTCTCGAGCACGATCTTGCCCTGGCCGGCTTGCTTGAATTCGACGAGCAGGTCCTCCACGCGCCGGGCGTAGCCCTTGAGAAAGACGGTTTCCGGCGACGCGGATTCACTCTGCGTGCAGTAAAACCGGATCTTCACCGGCGTATCGAGCTTGCGCAAAATCTTCTTCGTGCCGTCGGAGAGCGTGAACGCCCGTTCCTGTGTGAGGTCCACGCGTTGTTTCACGGCGGCGGTGATGACGTTTACGGCGAGCAGGATCAGCAGCATCGCCGCCACGCCGACCGTCGAGTAGAGCATCAATTCGAGGGAACGCTTTTTCATGGGAAGTCCTTTAGCTTAGCCGGCCCGATGCCCGCGCAAAATTACACCCGTCGTGAACAGCGAGAAGCCGATCACCGACAGGAAGAAAATCACGTCGCGCGAGTCGAGCACGCCCTTCTGGAAACCTTCAAAGTGAGTGATGAAACTGAACGAGGCGATAATGTCCACCAGCGTGGCGGACCACTGGGCTAGCAGGTTCGTCACCGGCGGGAAGCCCGCGAGAATCAGGAACAAGCAGAGCACGACGGCGATGATGAAGCTGACGACCTGGTTGCGGGTGAGTGCGGAGGTCATGCAACTAATCGCCAGATACGCGCCCGCCATCATCAAGCTGCCCACGTAACCGGCGAAGATGACTCCGTTGTCCGGGCTGCCGAGGTGGTTCACGGTGAGCACCAGGGGAAACGACAGCGCCAGTGCCAGCGCCAGAAACAGCCAGGAAGCAAGGAACTTTCCGACGATGGCCTGCCACGGCGTGACCGGCATCGTGAAAAGCAACTCCAGCGTGCCGACGCGCCGTTCCTCGGCCCAAAGTCTCATGCCGGCTGCCGGGACGAGGAACAGGTAGAACCACGGATGCCACATGAAAAACGAAACCAACGAGGCTTCACCCCGCTCGAAAAACCCACCCACCATGAAAGTGAAAAACCCGCTCAGAAGCAGGAAAATCACGATGAACACATACGCGACGGGCGATGAGAAATAGCCACCCAGCTCGCGCTTCGCGATGGTCTTGATGTTGGCCCAGGCATTCATGGCTTCACCTCTTTCACCGTGTCGGAAAGCGTGATGCTACGGAAAACCTCATCCAGCCGGCCTTCCTCCGAATGTAATTCTTCAATGCGCCAGCCTTGCACCGCCTCGCCGATGGCCTTGGCGAACGCACCGTTCGCCCCGGCAGTCTTCGGGAAGGCGCGCGCCATCACGACGCCGTCCTTTTCGTCCAGAATCGTGACCTTCTTCATGCCGTTCACCTGGTAGAGCTTTGAGGAGATTGCGCTGCTCGCCACGCCGCTGATCTTGAGCGTCACCGCGCCGGCCAGTTCCGACTTCGCTCGCAGCTCGGACGGCGTGCCGTTCGCCACGATGCGGCCCCGGTCAATGATGATCGCCCGCGTGCAAGCGGCGTCCACTTCTTCGAGGATGTGCGTCGAAAAGATGATCGCCTTCTTCTCACCCATCTTGCGGATGAGCGTGCGGACCTCGTGCTTTTGGTTCGGGTCCAAGCCATCGGTCGGCTCGTCCATGACCAGAATGGGTGGATCATGGATGATGGATTGCGCGAAGCACGTCCGGTGGCGGTAACCCTTAGAGAGCGTCTCAACGCTTTGATGCAGCACGGCTTCGAGGAAGCACATCTCCACGGCGCGGTTGACAGCGGCCTTTTTCGCGTCGCCCCGCAGGCCGCGGATTTCCGCCGCGAAGTTCAGGAAGCTGTGCACCGTCATGTCGGTGTACGCCGGGGCGTTCTCCGGCAGGTAGCCGATGAGGCGTTTGGCGGGGATGGGGTTCTCCCACATGTCGAAGCCGCCGACGGTGACTCGCCCCTCGGTGGGCGGGATGAAGCCGGTGATCATCCGCATGGTGGTGGACTTCCCAGCGCCGTTTGGCCCGAGGAAACCCAGCACCTCGCCGGGTTCGACGGTGAACGATACGCCATCCACGGCCCGCTTCGGGCCGAATAGTTTTCTCAGTTGCTCAACTTTGATCATGGTTCTTGCTCCATTTGCGGCAAAACGCGCGCGTTGAAATACCGGGTCCCGGCCCGCTTGTCCACTGCGATTTGCACACTTTTCAACGGGGGTTGGTACCCGTTAAGAGCGCCATGCTGCCTTAGACAGCCGGTAGGGAAATTGTTCAAAAAATCTTGCAGCGCCGTTTTGGGCGGATTCACAGATGCTCCCGGCCTGCGTAGCCGGCATCCAGGTCGTGCCAAAACTCCACAGTGTCTTCGTCCTGTTCCCAGCAGAGAAAAACTTCGCGGTCGCCGATAATGGCCGGAAAATCCACCAAACCGCGTTCGAGGTCTTTGACCAAAATCTCGCGGCTCTCGAATTCGGAGAAGACTTCGCGGATGTCGGCCATGATTTTGACCCACTCGTTGACGAGCGGCCCGCCAACGTCGTGTCCGCGGTTCATGAGCTGGCCCAGGCGGCGGTCGCGCTTCTCCAATTCGCGCCGGCGGTCGCGTAAACGCTCCAACCAGTGGCGGAGTTGCGGCAGCAAGGCGGTCGCCTCCTCGCGGGTGTAGTGGTGGTTGAACTGGTTGGGCATGGGTAAAACTCGAAATTCGAAACACGCAACTACTTGGGCGCGGTGGATTCCAGTTTCTTGCGGATGGTTTCGTTTGGCTCGAGCTCGACTGACTTGCGCCAGGCCGCGCGGGCTTCCTCCGCTGCACCGAGGGCCGCTTGGATGTCTCCGAGGTGATCGTATAGCGTCGGGTCAGGTTTCTCGGCGGCTTTCACGGCGCGCTGCATGGCCTCGAGGGCTTCCCGCGGCTTGCCAAGTTTGAAGAGCACCCAGCCGAGACTGTCGAGGTAGGCTTCGTTGTCCGGCTGCGCCTTGACGGCCTTCTCGATGAGGTCGCGGGCGCGGTCCAGGTTCGTGCCACGTTCGGCCCACATGTAACCCAGATAGTTCTGGGCTTCGGCAAAGTCCGGCGAGAGGTCGAGGCTCTTCTGGAAAAGGTGAACAGCGCCGTCGAAATTCCCGCTGCGCTCGCACGCGACGCCGAACTGGAAGTAAAACGCATAGGTGAGACGGTTCGTTTCCGAGGCGCGCGCCACCACTTCGGCAGCGGTGTAATGCTTGATGGCCTCCGCGTAATCCTTCCGGTGCGCGAAGGCGACGCCGGTAAGATATTCGACGAAGAACGTCTGCTGGAAGCGGCTGCGGGCCCTTTCGAGCGTGGCGAGCGCCTCGCCGGGCTTATCGAGGTTTAGCTGCGCGCTGACCAAATCGTAATAGGCCTGCTCAAAACCCGGGTTCAACAGGATGGTGCGGGCGAAATAATCCCGCGCTTGCCCCGTGCGTTTCTCCTCGAAGGCAATGTTGCCGAGGATGAAATTGGCCTGCACGTTCGTTGGGTCGTCTCGAAGGATGGCTTCGAGTTGTTCGGCGGCGCGCTTCCGGTCGCCGGCGCGGAGATAGAGCTCCGCCAATTTCGAGCGCGCGGCCATTTGCAAGGTCGCGTTCTCTGGCGGCGCGGCCAGCAGCCCAGAGTATTCCTCGATGGCTTTGGAAGTTTCCCCCAGGAGGGCCAAACCTTCGGCGAGTTTCAGCCGCGTGATGGCGTTCGTGGGGTGCAGACTGGCGGCGCGCGTCAACAATTCGAGGGCGTGCGCGGCGGCGTTGGTCCTCTGCGCCGGCACGACTACGCCGAAATTCGAGTAAAGCTCCGCCACGCCGAGGAGGAATTCCGCACTCACGCCGGAAGCCCGGCCTGCGTCATCCAAACCCCTGAGCGCTTGGTCCGGCTGTTTGTTTTGCAGATGCGCAAGGTAGAGGCTCTGATGCGCGACGAACAGCGTAGGGTCATTGCGCACGGCCTTTTGATTTGCGGCCACCGCGAGGTCTGTCTTGCCGAGTTGCGCATAGATCAAGCCCAGTCGCGCGAACAATTCTCCGGAGGCGTTTGGACGTGTGGCGGCGTTGGTCAGGATCGTCAGTGCGCGCTCCGGGTGTTTGTATCGGAGGAACCGGCGCGTGACATCCAGCGCGAGTTCCTCATCGTCGGGTGCTTTGGCCGCCGCCTCGGTGAACGAATTCATCGCGGCCTCGATCTCGCCCTTCATTTCGTGGATGACCCCGTCGGCGTAACGTGCGTGGGATTCCATCTGTGGATCAGGTTTCGCGGCGGGCGGCCAGCGTAGCCGGCCCCCGAGCCGGAGCGAGTGACGATCCTTGGCGCAGCCGCACAACGTGAGGCCGCACAGGGCCGCCAGCGCGAACCAGAAAAATATCGGTCGAGACATGACAACAAAACAACCCGCCCCGCGCCTTGGCGACAAAGCACGGGGAGGCTTGTGCAATTGAAGCGATTGCTCGCTGGCGGCGCTTAGCGCTGCCAGGTGCGCTTCTTGTGGCGATTCAGGCGCAGCTTCTTGCGGCGCTTGTGCCGGTTGATTTTCGCCTTGCGGCGTTTCTTGATTGAACCCATAGGTCTGCGATCAATATACGACTTTGTTCAAAATTGCCTATTCCTTTGGCTCCAGCGGGCTGTGATTGCGCTTTGCTTGCGTTCTGGCTTACGACCGCTGGCAATTCAAGCGCGCGTAAGCGCTCCAAGACACCAGACAACAGCCAAGAGTCAATCCCGAAAACGACCGCAGAAGCCCCGGAACGCACCTTGACACCACCACCGCAATGAGGAGCGGAAGCGGTTCCTCATCTCAGCAACAACGAAAACCTCGAACGAGAGCCACTTGATGAGCTCGGTATCAAATGCGCCAAGCTCGCTGCGGGAGATGGAATTGGAAGTGAATGCCGAAGGCCGGCAGTGGATGCGCCCGTGGCGGGAGGAAAAAACACCAAGCCGAAGCCTCCAGCCGCGGCGAGATTTTTCTTCCCCATTGAAAGATCACCAAAAATCGGCTTACGCCGGCCCAGCCATCGCCACCATCCGTATTCGCCTCCCCCACCGGGGTGACGATCTACCCAGCTTTCGCTGATTTCAGGCAGCCAATGTCGAGAGTCGCCCCTCCTCTTCGGCGACGCTTCCTGACGGTGCTTCGTTCGCCCACGTGCGGTAAAGCCGCCCAAGTTTCCCGTTTGGATGAACACTCTCACTTCGCGGCACGATAACTGACGATGGCTGCGCCGGGCTTGGATTTGATTTCGACTGCCAGTCCTTCCTCCATCAACTTCTTGCCTGAGATGATCGCACTCCCTGCCCCATCGAAGTTCGTCACTTCGTAGCGTGCTTTTGGATACAAACCGCTCAAGCGAAAGCTCATCGTGGCTCCCGCGCACTGGCTGCGACGAAACGCCTGCACGACACCATCGCCGCGTTCGGGCCGGTTGAACTGCCAGGCAATCCACTGGTCGGCCTGCAGGCTGTAGGGCGTCAGCGGGTAGTAATCAGCGAGCATCAGCGGCGCGATTCGTGTGCATTCGGCGTAAGCCTTGCGGTGCATCGCAGCGGTTTCGGGCGTGAAGCCAACCGTGCCGAAGGCGGGCAGATAGAAGCTGCGCAGCGCATACGCGTCGGCCAAGTAACAGCCCGTGCCTTGGAGCGGCAGCCAAGACGAAAGTCCGTATGTGTGCCCTTGGTTGCCTTCCACGACGCCCTTCATGTCCGGGAACTGGAAATCGCTTCGCAGCAGTGGCACGGCGCGCCGCATGGTTTCCAGGTCGTTTCGCCGCCCGCCGGAGGCGCAGGAATCAATGCGCAACCCGGGATTCCGGCGCCGAAGTTCGTCCCAGAGGGCCAGATGCCCCTGCACGTAGAGATTCTCCGTGATGCCTTGGCGGTCCGGGGCGTCGTTCTTGCGCCAAGCCGGAAGCGGCCCGCCGCCGTTCATGTCCTCGCGATACCAATCGAGGCCCTGCGACTTGATCAAGCCGTCCACGTGATCGGTCAGCCACCGCAACACAGCCCGGTCACCCAGGTTTAGGATCGAACCGTGCGACGAACCCGTGAGCAACCACTCGGGATGCTGCTTCCCGAGCCACGAGTTGGGGTCGCCGACGCGCTCCGGCTCGAACCACAGAAGGAACTGCATGCCGTTTGACCGCACCCAATCGCTGAAGGGTTTGAAACCCTGCGGATATTTCGCCGGGTCAACCTCCCACGTGCCGGTGTTCAGCCACACGTCGTTGCCCTTGTAAGGACCGCCATCGCTCGGATACCAGGTTTTCCCGCCCCCAGCATCGCGCCAGCACACGTCCGGTTTGATACCGGCGTCGAGATAAGACTTCACACCAGCGATGTTCTCCACCGAGCCATCCACCTGAATTTGTGTCAACTGGGGCTGCGGCTTGTGGTGGATTCGCGCGAGGTTGTGCGCCACAAACCAGCGCCGCCAGAGATTCTGCGCGCGGATGACATCGTCGCCTTTCCAAAACAACAATGCGATCAGCGGCGTGCGGATTTCCTCGCCCGGCCTGAGAAACAGGCGGGTCCGCTGCTGTCCGGCTTTGACGCGCAAAACGCGCGTGGCGTCTCGCTCAAACGAACATGCCCATTGCCCGGGCCAGCCTATGGCAAGGATCACGCCACCACCTGGCATCTGAAGGTTGAAGTAAGGCCATCCGTCCGGACCGTCGCAGGATTTTCCCGAATAGCTCGGCGGGCTGAACTTTTTCGATTGGTTCGCGGCGAGTTCCAGGCGGTACGGCTCGTAGCTGTCGGCTGTGCAAAAGTCTCCCTTGATGCCATGGAGGACGAACTCCCCTTTTGCGCCGCGCTCGAATGAGGCGTCCAGGCCCTCAATGTCTTCCAGGATCGGCGTGTCCTTCGTGCCGACGTTTCCGAAATAGACCGTCCACTCGACGACTGGGTAGTCTGCATACTCAACCGCGACGCAACGAACCCGGAGGCCGCTTGCCGGGTCTGTCCATGTGCGCGCGTGTTCCGTAAGCACTTCATCCACGCGGCGGCGCTCCGTCTTTGCCGGCCAAGCCACGAGGAAATCGGCGGACGCGCGGCCTCCAAACGTGAACGAGAATGGTGCCTTGGGCTTGGCGTTCAAGAGATGCTGTTTGGACCAATCGGCCTTCTGCCGCATCTCGGCGAACGATGCGGCCAGCGAGCCCTGCGGCGGGTTCTCCGCCCCGACTCCTGAGATCGCAGCCCATCCACTCAGGACCAGCAAGATGGTCCGGTCAAGCGCGGCGTTCATGACTGACTTTCGTGTTTTCATCGTGGCTGTGCTCCAGCAGACGCGCGTTGTTGATTCCAAAACGTGCATTGCCACTCGCCATTTGCGTTGCGAGCCATCATTTCATCCGCCTCATCGCCTCGACGTGCCGGCGAATGGCCTCGCGCATCGCCTGCTTCGCCCGCGGCGAAACGGCGTGCTTGCTGGGAGGATCGTTGAAGATCTCCTTCTCGCCCTTCAGCGCATTGAAGGCGGCATAAACGCTCGTCGGCGGGCACGTCGTGTCAATGAACCCAACGGTCAGGATTCCCGCCGCCTTCGTGCGAGTGGCGAAATTCACCGCGTCGTAGTAGCGCGCGACTTCGAGCACCTTCGCGTCCGGCTTGCCGTCCGCATCGGTGGGCACAAGTTTGGGCCAGCCGTTGACGCGTCCCACCGCGACGCCGGTGTGATCGCACATGGCGGGAACGCCTGCGGCGAAAAAGCTCACGCGCGGATCAAGTCCCGCCGCGACGATGGATTGCGCGCCTCCCTGGCTGCTGCCGTGAACCACAACCGTGCGCCCATCCCACTCGGGTTGCGCGGTCAGGAAATCAATCGCCCGCACCAACCGCAGGAACATGCCGAGGAAATAGACCGTCTCGCGCGACTCGCGCCCGCGCGTCCGGTATTCCTTCAAGTCGCCATTCGCCAGATTGGAATAGAACTTGGCCGGCTTGCCATTCGGAAGACCGTGCGCGTTGATGTCGAGCGCCAGAAAACCTTCCCTCGCCCAACCCGCAGGACCACCCAGACTCGAACTGCTCACGCCAGCACCATGCACCGTCAGAATGATGGGCAGGCTTTTCGGCTTCGCGGCAACGGGCCTGGCAAAGTAGCCGGAAACCGGCGCGCCAACGCAATCGGCCTGGAGATCGAAGCACTGCACCTCGGCTTCTGGCGATTTCACCGGCGCAAGCCGTGGATTGACCGGGATGGCGGCGAGCTTCCGTTTCTGCGCGAACCAGAAGTCGTCAAAATCGTCCGGCACCGGCAGGCTGGGTTTGATTTGCAATGGATCAACGCCCGCTCCACCGAGAGCTTTCAAAGTCTTGCCCGCTGGCGTGTGAAACACCACCTGGCACTGGAGGAAACCCGGTTCATCGAGCATGCCCGTCACCGCGCCGCGACCACTTGCCAATTTCAGAGTGCCGGACCGCTTGGGCGGAACACCATCTTTGGAAAGGGTCCAGTCCACTTGCGCTTCATTTGCCCGCTGTTCGTCGAGTTGCAGGATGATGTTGAACGTGACCGTTTCACCCTGCCGGTAAATCGCGTCTGCCCGTTCCGCGCTGACCGTGAGCAGGTAGTTGGTGGACGCGTCCGTCGCCTGCGCCAGCAAAGCGCGAGAACCAGCGAGGAAAACGGAGGCTGCAAGCAGGCTGAGGAAACCACGGCGCGTCGGGCGGAACTTCATGCCGGGATTTCATGTGGCGCCGTCCGCATTGGCAAGCGCATTTACGAACCACAATTCCAAACGATGGCCGAGATAGGTGGTACGGCCGCCGTCCCGAATCGGCCGGACTCGACCCAAAAGGGCCCTCGGCACAAGCTTGAACCGAAAAGACATTGGAACATACTCAAGCCGCAACTTTGATCCTGGCATCAAACCAGAACGCCTCATCTCGACCCAATCCTATGAACCGACGCAAATTCCTGACGAGCACGGCCGCGCTTGCCGCCGTTTCCGCTCTGCCCACCCGCTTGAACGCGGCGCCAACCAATGCCAAGTCGTATCCCTACCTCGGGCGCACCGAGGACTACTCCGAGTTCCGAGTCATTGACCCCGGTCTGGCCATCACCAAGGTCGAGTCTTGGACGCAAGGCCCGCATGGCATCGTCCGCGTCAGCACCAACAACGGGCGCGAAGGCTGGGGCCAGCTTTCGTCCTTCGAGCCGGACATCACCGCCACTGTGTTGCACCGGCAGGTGGCGCGGCACGTCCTCGGCAGCGATCCGGCGCAGATTGACGCGCTCGTGGACCGTGTCATTGACGCGAACATGAAATTCCCGTGGTCTTATGTTTGCCGCGCGCTGGCCGGCGTGGACACCGCCATTTGGGACCTCTACGGCCAGATCAAAGGCAAGCCAGTCTGCGCGCTGATCGGTGGCAAGACTGATCCGTTCCCGGTTTACGGTTCGAGCATGCGGCGCGACATCACGCCCGAAGACGAGGCGGCGCGGCTGGCCAGGCTGCGCGACGAGCGCGGATTCAAAGCCTTCAAGGTGCGCCTCGGCGTTCCCACCGGCCACGACCGCGATGCCGCGCCCGGTCGCACCGAGAAGTTGATCCCTGCCGTCCGCAAGGCGGTGGGTGACAGTGTGCGGTTGATGGGCGACGGCAACAGTTGCTTCACGCCGCCTCGCGCCATCGCCGTGGGCCGCCACATGGAAGATAACGATTATTTCTGGTTTGAAGAGCCGTGTCCTTATTGGGAACTGGAATGGACGGCGGAAGTCGCCGCCGCTTTGAAGATGAACGTGTCGGGCGGCGAGCAGGACAACGACCTCGCGCAGTGGCGCCGCATGATTCGCATGAACGCCGTGGACATCCTGCAACCGGACCTGTGCTACGTCGGCGGCATCACGCGGGCTTGGCGCGTGGCGAAGATGGGGCAGAAGGCCGGCAAGCTCGTCGTGCCGCACTCGTCGCACCTGGCGCTGATCACGCTCTTCTCGCTGCACTTCATGGCCGCGATTCCGAACGCGGGGCCGTTCGTGGAGTTCAGCATCGAGGAGGACGCCAACGCTGGTGAGAAACTTTACAGCCCGGCGCTGAAAGTCGTGGACGGCAAAGTGAAAATCCCTGACCGCCCTGGCTGGGGAGTGAAGATCAATCCCGTCTGGCTAGAGAAAGCCAACTACCTGAAATCCGAGAAGACCGCGTGACCATGAAAGCGCCCAGCTCAACTTCCCCAATGCACCGCCGGGATTTCATCAAGAAGAGCGCCGGCTTGGCGGCGCTGGCTGGCGCCAGCCCGTTTGCGGATTTGGCTTCGGTCGCCGCGGCGGAAACGCCAGCCCGCCGCAAGACCATTGGCATCCAGATCGGAGCAGTGTCCTTCGTGGATGAGGGCACGGACAAGGTCCTCGACATCCTTCAGGAGCGCGGCGCGGTGGACACGGTTTATCTGACCACCTTCACTTACGGGCGCGGCCTGGCGGGACGGCAGATTCCCGGCCAACCGTTTCCCGACCACGGCGCACAGGAGTCCGACGAGAAGACTTTTCACGGCGGAAATTACGCCACCCCGCACGCCGAGTTCTATCGCGACACCGTATTGAAACAAACCCGCGCCCCGGAACACGGCGACCTCGACATCGTCGCGAACGTCTTGCCCGCCGCCCAGAAGCGCGGGATGCGGGTCTTCTGTTCGATTGAGGACGTGTTCCGCAGCGACGCGCCGGGCGTGAAGGAACTCACCGAAGTGGACCTGCAAGGCCGCCAGGCCGGCGGGCTGTGCCTCTGTCACCCGGACGTGCGCGCCTTCTGGACCGGCCTTGCGACGGACCTGTGCAAGTCCTACGACATTGACGGCATTCTCTTTTTCAATGAGCGCAACGGGCCGTTGCTGAATGCGCTCGGCGCCAGCCACGCGCAGAGCATCGCCTCGTCGCGCGTCACCTGTTTCTGCGAACATCACCAGCGGGCGGCGAAGGAACGCGGCATTGACTTCGAGCGCGCCCGGCAGGGTTACCAGAAGCTCGACCAGTTCATCCAGGCAGCGCTCAAAGGCCAACGGCCGAGCGACGGCTACTTCGTCGAGTTCTGGCGCCTGCTCGTCGAGTGGCCGGAAATCATCGCGTGGGATCGGCTGTTCGACGCGGCGAAGCATCAGGTGCTGGCCGAGGTCAACGCCGCCGTGAAGCGCGTCCGGCCCGGCTTGCAGGTGGGCTTTCACATCGAGCACGTCAACTCGTTCAATCCCATCTTCCGCGCGACGCGCAACTACGCCGAGTTGGCGACGATGGCCGACTTCCTCAAAGTGGTCGTCTATAACAATTGCGGCGGCGAACGCTACGCCAACTTCATCCGCAACGTCGGCTCGACGGCGTTCCGCGATGTGCCGAAGGAGGAGTTGCTGCGCTTCAACAACCGCCTGCTGAACTACGGCGACGAGGCGACGCTCGACGAACTGGCGACCGCAGGGCTTTCGCCGGGTTATGTCTTCCGCGAAACGCAACGCGCGCTGGCGGGCGTGCAGGGCAAGTGCAAAGTGCTTCCGGGAATTGACATTGGCATCCCGACCGGCGCGAAGAGCCGCAAGGCCTCGCCCGAGGATACCTATGCTGCCGTGGCCGCCGCGCTCAAGGCCGGCGCGGATGGACTGATTCTTTCGCGCAAATACTCCGAGATGCGGCTGGAGAATCTGAAAGCGGCTGGTCGAGCCGTCCGCGATTCTCAGAAGGGCTGATTGGTGATGACACACCGAAATTTCTCGAAAGCCGGCACTATCGCCGGCGCAACGATCGCGCTCGGAAGATTGCCGTAGTATCGGGTCGGCGCCGGAGATACGTCCGCCGCAACCGCGCCGGCGCCAAATTGGGTGAACAGGCCCATGCGCTAGCGCAACTCACGCTCGTCGAGGATGACCCGGGCAACTTCGACCTCCAGTTCTGGCCCGATTACTTCAAGCGCACCCGCTCCGACGCCGTCTGCCCCAGCGCGGGTGGTGCCGGGACAAATGAACGCGAATCGCCCCAGAACCAGCCGAGGACCACAATTCGGTTGGGGCGAAAGAAGGCTTCAAACCAAAGAACGAACTGGTAGAATTCCTCCATGCCAAAGGCCCGGCACCCAAAGGCAACATCGTTCGTCCGGCAAAATCTGTTCGCCGATGTGACGGACTTCGCGGAACTGGAGACGCGTATCGCCGCGTTGCCTGATGAGCATTCGCGCGGCGGCGCATTCGAGGTCTTTGCCGAGGCATACCTGGCGACCCAACGGAAGCACGATGCCGCGAATGTTTGGCCGCTGACTGCCGTTCCGACTCAAATCCTCCAGACGCTCGGGCTTGCGACCAAAGATTACGGCGTTGATGGCGTGTTCAAGACGCTGCTCGGAAACTTCAACGCATACCAAGTGAAGTTTCGCACGAACCGGCCTGCACTGACTTGGCGTGAACTGTCCACGTTCATGGGCTTGGCCGACAGCCCGCAAATCCGCAGCCGCGTTCTCCTTACCAACTGCGATGAGTTGCCATCGGTGCTGAACGAGCGCCAGGGCTTCTTTTGCATTCGTGGCTCGGACTTGGACCGACTGGAAGCAGATGACTTTCGAGCCATCGAAGCATGGCTGGCCGACGCCGCATTCACAGCACCCAAAAAACAGCCGCAGCCACACCAGATCGAGGCCTTGGATGCGCTACTTCCAGCTTTGGAAACGCACGACCGCGTTTCCGCCATCATGGCGTGTGGTGCGGGCAAGACGCTAGTAGCGCTCTGGGTCGCCGAGCACGTAGCGCGGGCGTCCTCGCCTGCGAGTTCCGGCGGCGTCCCCGCCGGCAGGATTCTGGTTCTTGTGCCGTCGCTCGCACTGTTGCGGCAAATTCTTCACGAGTGGCTGCGTGAAACGAGCCTGCCCAGTCTCGCGTATCTCTGCGTCTGTTCCGACCCCACGGTGAAGGAGGGCTTGGACTCGATTGCCACGGCGCAATCCGACCTCGACTTCCAAGTCTCCACTGATGCGACGAGCGTGCGTGAGTTCCTCGACACTCCTTTCACCGGTACGAAAGTCATCTTCTCCACCTACCAGTCGGCGCAAGTGGTGGGCGCGGCTTTGAAACCGGGTGAGGCGTTCGACTTGGCCGTGTTCGACGAGGCGCACAAAACCGCTGGCCGTGAAGGTCGCAACTATGCCTTCGCGCTCGAAGACACCAACCTGACCATCCGGAAGCGATTGTTTCTCACCGCCACACCGCGACACTACAATCCACACGACCGCGACCGCGAAGGCGAAGCCAAGTTGTTATTTTCCATGGACAACCCGGAGGTTTATGGCCCGCAAGCCTACCGACTGACGTTTGCCGAAGCGGCGCGACGCGGCATCATCTGCGGCTACAAGGTCATCATCTCCGTCATCACTTCTGAGATGGTGACGAATGAAATCCTGAGCCGTGGCGATGTGCTGGTGAATGGTGACCCTGTCCGCGCCCGTCAAGTAGCCAACCAGATTGCCCTGCGCGACGCCATTGAGAAATACGGGGCAAGCAAGGTGTTCACCTTTCACAAGACAGTGGAATCCGCCGCCTCGTTCGTTGCTGGCGGCAGCGAGGGCGTTCGCACCCACCTACCGGAGTTCGGAACATTCCACGTCAACGGCACGATGCCGACCGCACGCCGCGAACGCGAAATGCGCGGCTTCCGGGCGGCAGCACGCGCCGTCATGTCCAATGCCCGCTGTCTCACCGAAGGCGTGGACGTTCCCGCCGTGGATATGGTGGCGTTCCTTTCGCCAAGGCGCAGTCGCGTGGACATTGTGCAAGCCACCGGACGTGCCATGCGCCTTGATCCGCCAAGCAGCAAGAGCGCCGGTTACGTGCTCGTGCCGGTCTATGTGGAAGAAGCCATCAGCGAAACCGTTGATCAAGCCGTCCAGCGATCCGAGTTTGACGAAGTTTGGGATGTCCTCCAAGCGATGCAGGAACAAGACGAAGTGCTGGCCGACACCATCCGCGTCATGCGTGAGGAACGCGGGCGAGTGAAAGGTTTTGATGACTCACGCTTTCGGGAACGTGTGGAGATTCTTGGCCCTGAAGTCCCATTGGAGAAACTCCGCAACGTAATCACGACCGCATGTATCGAAAAGTTGAGCACGCCTTGGGAAGAACGCTTTGGAGAGTTGAACGCTTTCCGAGACAAGTTCGGCCACTGTTCGGTTTTGAGAGATGATCTGCGCCCCGGCAAGCTCGGAGCTTGGGTGAAAAAGCAACGCGCGTTGCAAAACGAGGGGCGGTTGCTGTCCAGCCGATTCCAGCGGCTTTCAGAAATTGGTTTTGTTTGGGATCCTCGGGAGGACGGGTGGCAACAAGGTTATCAGCAACTTGTCGAATTCAAACGGAAAACCGGTCACTGCAATGTTCCAGCTAGATCAATTGAAAACCCGTACCTGGGCAGTTGGGTTCGAACCCAGAGAAAATTTCTCAGCCAGAATGTCCTTCGTGGAGACAGACGCAAACTGTTGGAAGAACTCGGGCTGATGCCCGGTCCCTTCGTAACCCAGTGGGAGAAGATGTTCCAACAGTTGGCGGACTACAGGAAAGAGCACGGCGACTGCGATGTCCCGCAACGCTACGCGGAAAACCCGGACCTTGCGCTATGGGTTTCTGTTCAGCGAACCCGTTGGAACGCGGGGAAGATGAAGGATGAAAGAAAACGCCGACTGGACGGGGTTGGATTTCATTGGAGTCCGGACAACGACTATTGGGGGGAGATGTTTGCCGCGTTGATCCAGTTCAAGTCCGAGCAGGGAGACTGCAACGTCCCGTTTGGTTGGCACGACCGCAAATTGGTCCACTGGGTTGGAAACCAACGTCAGAGAAAGAAAGCGGATCGGCTTCCAAGATATCGAGTGCGGCGTTTGGAGGAAATCGGATTCTCTTGGTCGGCACAGGACACGGCATGGGAACAGGGCTTTATGGTCCTTCTCTCCTTCGTGAAGAAGCACGGTCATTGCCGCGTCCCGCGAGACAAAGAATATGGGTCTCTAGCGCATTGGCTGAAGACGCAACGTCTGGCAAAGAGGCAGGGCCGACTCAGTTCTGAAAAGGTTCGACGAATGGAAAAAAACGGGGTCACTTGGCGCGGTCGTTCGCTGCCACCCAAGAACCCCCGCAAAGCGGAGAACCGAATTGCAAAGACGAGCAAGCCTGTGCAAGGATCCATCCATGAACGTAAATGAACGTAAATGAGAATTATAGGCCACTGATGAACTCTGGTCTTACAAAGCTTGTCTGTGGCTTTCTTGAGAAACTCAAAAACCCTTTTCATCGAAGAACCGTCGTCCCACAGCCCGATGACCGGCGCGAAGATTACGGCGCTTTGATTGAAATACTGCAAAGCGAAGAGCGTGAACGCCGCGAGCGGCAATATCACGCTTGGTGCGACCATTTCGCGTCTGAAGGTTTTACGCCGCGCGGGTTGACCGGTGGGTTTGAAGTTCATGTTGAATTGCAGCCTAAGCGGTGGCTGCAAGACGGATTGGATTTGATTGATAGCCGAAAGGGGGACAGGCGATCCCCCTTGTCTGACGAATATCTGCCGTATCCCGTCTTCCAGATGGGGGCAGAAATCTTTTTGAAGGGGATGTGGCTCTACCAACACAAGGAGTGCAGAGAATTGCATCACGACTCCTACATTTCGCCCGAAAAACGGAAACATTATGATTCGGAACTGAAGAATCTTTCCAGATTTCACGACCTTTTGGAGATCATCCAAAAAGTCGAGTCAATTGAGCGCTACAGGCGAGATCGTCTTCTGTCGCGTTTCCTGAAAATCGTTGGAAATATCTCCAAGCAATTCTACCACCCGCTCATGGACGACGAAAAGTCGTGGGCCAATGGACGCTATCCCTGTCGCTTCTATAATGATTCGGCAAAGCAATCTTCTCCTGAATTCTTCAACTCATACCCCAAGCACATATTGGTATCTCGATTGTTCGCCGAGGCCACAGAAAGGGTGGAGGAACTTTGGGACACGGAATCTGGTTAAGCTGCATCAATTCTTCCGTCCCTAGCGACCGTGGATGATCTGTTGAACGATTTGCCTAGAGCGGCGCGGACTTCGTCTCGTTCGCCCTGAGCTGTTTTCTTTCGGACTGTCAGCGCTTGCGGCTAGAGTTTCGCGCAGTTGAAGGTGACCATTGCCCCACGCTTTTCCCGCATCGTCGCAGCGCAACCGCAGGCGCGCGGACTGCCGAGTCCGCACGAAGAGATGACAACGACGCTCAAATGAAGCTGTTCGGGCCCTGAAATCCTGGCACACTTCAGCCCATGAAAGTCATCGTTCCGATGTTCATCGCCGTTCTCACGGCGGCTCGCATCATCGCGGCAGAAGCGACGACCTCCAAAGACGGCGACAGCCCCGCCGACCATTTGCCGCCGCACATCCGCCAGGTGACCGCGTTCGGCGAGCGGGCCGATTGGTCGCACGACGGGAAGCGCATTCTCTTTCTCTCGAAGACCTTCGGCGACGCCATGGAGCTTGACCTCGCCACCAAGGCCATTCGCAACCGCACCGCGCATTACGCACACCACGGCTACACGCGGGCGCTCTACCTGGCCAACGGCGACATCCTGCTTTCCGGTCCGGAGCAGTTCGATCCGAAGAAGCTCGGCGAGGCGCGGGTTCAGCGCTGGTTGTACGTCCTCGACAAGAGCGGGGCGAAACCGCCCGTGCCGCTCGGCACGAAGTGTTCCGAAGGCCCGGCGGTGTCGCGCAAACGGCTGCACTTCGCCTGGACGCACGTGGCTGCGGAATACCCGGACGAAATGCCGGCGGGCAGTTCGCGCATGCAGGAGGCGGACATCGTTTACGAAGACGGCAAACCCCGCCTGGCGAATCAACGGCTCATCGTGGACAGCCGCGATTTGCCATTCCGCTGCACCCTGGAGACGCAGAACTACCGGCCGCCGGATGAACAGGAGTTGACCTTCAGCGCTTACGGCCACCAAGGCACGGACGTTTGCGGGATCAACCTCGCCACGAAGAAGGTCGTCAACTACTCCAACTCTCCCGGGCAATACGACGAGCCTGAGGGCATCTTCCCGGATGGTCAATACACGCTCGTCGAGTGCGACAAGCAGAATCTCGAGGGCGCGGGCTACATTGATTTGTGGAAGCTCAAGCTCGACGGCAGCGGCGCTCTCGAGCGGCTGACGTATTTCAGCGACTACCCCGGCTACAAGGCGTCGAATCCCGTCGTCAGCGACGATGGCCGGTTCATCGCGTTCCAAATGGCCAGGTCGCGCGAGGCCGCGGGCGTGGGCCACGGCATCTTCATTTACGACCTCGAGAAAGCCAGGCAGGCACGGCGCTGAGCGACGGCAGGGCACGTGCTTGACCCGCGCCTCGTCGGCACTGACAATTAGTTCATGCTCAACCCTGCGAAGTTGATCGTGATTGGATTTTGTGCGGCGCTGACAACGAGCCCAGCCTCGACGACGAACGAACCCCGAACCGTCCACCTCGTAAGCCGCATCGTCGGGAAGGAATTCCTCTCGGAAACCATCCGCATAGGCGACCTCAACGGCGATGGTGCGCCGGACGTCCTTTTTGTCCAAAACCTCTACGGCCCACGCATCATCACGTGCCTCACGGCGACGACGCTCGCGGGGGAAATCCTTTGGCAGACGGGCACACCGTCCAAGGACAATGGCCGGGCCTATTGCGACCTGCCGGTGCAGATTTACGATTGGGACAACGACGGCACGAACGAGGTTCTCTACGTCAAGCAGGCGACCTATCTGGATTCACCGCCACCGACGGCTGCGACCGTCCGCGAACGCGCGCCCCGTTACGAAGGCAACGCCACCATGCTCGTGCTGGATGGTCGCACGGGAAAAGAGAAAAACCATTTCGCCCTGCCCGCTCCGGCGGATGACAGTTTTCTCTTCGCTGACCTGACGGGCCGTGGGCGGCGCGAAGACCTCGTGGTGAAAGACCGCTACTGGAACATGTGGGGCGTCGGCCACGATGCGAAGGTGCTCTGGCACTACGAAGGCTCGACCGGCCATTACCCGGCGATTGCCGACGTGGATGAGGATGGCCGCGACGAGGTGTTCGTCGGGTTTGCGCTGATTGACCACGATGGCAAGGTCGTATTCCAGAAGGACGCCAAGGGCGCGCATCAAGACGCCGCGTTCATCGTCAAACCGCCGGATGGAAAGTGGCGATTGGCCTTCGGCAACGCGGGCATTCATTGCCTGGATCGAACCGGGGCGACGCTCTGGGAACATCCGCTAGGTGAGGCGCAGCACGTGGTGGCTGGCCGCTTTCGCACCGATTCGCCGCTCCAATTCATGGTGGTGGACCGCACGCCCGTGCCCACGCATCGCCGTGACGCGAACGCCTGGGCGATCCTCTATCTCTACGATCTTGATGGCCGCGAACTCTGGCGCCGGCAGATGGCCAAGGGCGAGTGGTGCATCGCGACGCGGCTCATTGACTGGCTCGGCCCCGGTAAACCGGAGTGCGTGCTGGTATATGGCTTCTCAGTCGAGCGCCAAGGACCGCCCAAACCCGCCCGCATCTACGACGGACGCGGCGAAGTCGTGGCCGAGTTCCCGCTCCACATCGAAGCGTTGGCCGGCGAAAAGGATTTCTTTTCCGATTGTTACGGCATGGCGGCGGACGTGTGGGGCGATAGTCGCGACGAAGTGATTCTGTTCGGCTCGCGCGGCTTCTGCGTCTATGCCAATGCGCGTGCCTACGAGAAGCCTTCGCTCTACAACATGAACCTCTACCCGGGCATGTAGCTCCTCGGAGTGGAGTTGGCTTGCATCCACTCCGCCGCTTGCGGTTCGCCGCTTTTCCATCTTCCATCCGCCATACTCCATCCGCTATCTTCTCCGGCCTATGTTTGAGACGGTCAAAGCGAATCTGGGCACGGCCTCGCAGAAACTCGCGTCCCTGCGGAGGTTTCTTTGACGTGCCCGCCGCGCAGCAGCGCCTCGGCGAACTGAACTCGCTGATGGCGGCGGAGAATTTCTGGAACAACCGCGAGCAGGCCCAGAAGCTCATTGACGAATCGAATTCCCTCCGCGGCCGCATTGACCCGCTCCTCCAGGCCGAAAAGCACCTCGACGATTTCAAGGTGATGCTCGAACTCGGCGAGGCCGAGCCGCCGGAGGCGCAGGCGACTGTCCAGCAGGAATTGGAGCGCGACGTGGCGAAGTTCCTGAAAGACCTCGACGCGCTGGAGTTGAAGGTCTTCCTCGGCGGCCCGCACGACCGCAGCAATTGCATCGTCAGCATCAACGCCGGCGCCGGTGGCACGGAGGCGTGCGATTGGGCGAACATGCTCCTGCGCATGTACCAGCGCTGGGCCGAGGCACGCGGCTGGAAGGTCGAGGTCGAGGATGCGCTGCCCGGCGAAGGCGCGGGCATCAAGAGCGCCACCATGCTCGTGGAGGGCGAAAACGCTTACGGCTTCACCAAGGCCGAGCGCGGCGTGCACCGGCTCGTGCGCATTTCGCCGTTCGACGCGAACAAGCGCCGACACACCAGCTTCGCCAGCGTGGACGTGATCGCGGAAATCGAGGAGGGCGGCGAAATCGTCATCCCGCCGGCGGAGTTGAAGGTGGACACCTACCGCTCCGGCGGAAAGGGCGGCCAGAACGTCAACAAGGTGGAAACGGCCGTTCGCATCACGCACATCCCGACCAACATCGTGGCGGCGTCGCAAAGCCAGCGCTCGCAGCACCAGAACCGCGCCACGGCGATGAAGATGTTGCTCTCGAAACTCTACGCGCTGCGCGAGGACCAGCAGCGCGCCGAGATGGAACGGTTCTACGGCGAGAAGGGCAGCATCGGCTGGGGCCACCAGATTCGCAGCTACGTCCTCCAGCCCTACCGCATGGTCAAGGACCTCCGCACCGGCGTGGAAACCAGCAACACCGACGCGGTGTTGGACGGCGACCTCGACGCGTTCATCAACGGTTGGTTGCGCGCCGGGATGCCGACGAAGCGGAAGCCCGGCGTGAAGGACGTGGAAGAATGATGAAGCTCGAATGACGAAGCTCGAAGGAATCCCGAAGCTCGAAACCGGAAATCCCCGGTGGCCGGGCTGCTTTCAGGATTCGGATTTCGGATTTCCTTCGGGTTTCGACTTTCGGAATTCGGATTTGGCCGCGTGACCATCCTTGACACCATCGTGGAGCAGAAACAGCGCGAAGTGGCGCAGCTTCCCGAACGCCGCATCGCCTCTGGTGATTTGCGCGACGCCATGCTGGAACGTGGCGAGCAGCGCGACTTCCTCGCCGCGTTGCGGAAGCCGCGCGCTGGCGACATCGCGCTGATTGCCGAGGTGAAGAAAGCGTCGCCCTCCGCCGGCGTCATCTGCCAGGACTTCGATCCCATCCGCATCGCCAAGGAATACGAAGCCGCCGGCGCAAGCTGCCTTTCCGTGCTCACCGACGAGCTGTTCTTCCAAGGTTCGCTGGATTACCTCCGGCAGATTCGCGCCGCCGTGAAGCTGCCGCTGCTGCGCAAGGACTTCATCATTGATGAGCGGCAGATTCTCGAAGCCGTCGAATGGGGCGCCGACGCCATCCTGCTCATCGTGGCGATTCTCGATGACACGCGGCTTCGGCAGTTTCACGGACTGGCGACGGAGGCCGGCCTGGCGGTGCTGGTCGAGGTGCACGACGAAGCAGAATTGGACCGCGCGTTGGCAGCGGGCGCGATCTTGATCGGCGTGAACAACCGCGACCTCAAGAGTTTCAAGGCGGACCTGGCCACGACCGAGCGGTTGGCGGCGAAACTTTTCTCATCACCCGCCACGCATCACTCGCCACTCCTGGTCGCCGAGAGCGGCATTCACACGCGCGCCGATGTGGAGAGGCTCCAGCGCGCCGGCGCCGCGGCCATCCTCGTTGGCGAGAGTTTGATGCGCAGCGGCAGCATCGCGACCAAGGCGCACGAATTGATCCATCCTGCCTGATTCTTTCCGACGGAACGCCGCCCGCGGCTTTTGGCCTTTGAAACCCCGCGCCGCTTTTGCCATGTTGTGCGCGTGAGTGACGTTTTCGACGACGACGAGCAGCAGCGCAAGCGACGCTGGATCATCGCCGGCACCGTGCTGGCGGTGCTCGCGTTGCTGGCCGTGGGCGCGTGGTTGGGGCGGCCGGTGTATCGCCACTACAAGGAAGCCCGCAGTCTCAGGCAGGCCCGCGACTTTTTGCGGAAGGGTGATTTGCGCAACGGCGTGCTGAGCCTGCGCGCGGCGCTCGCCGCCAACCCGTCGAATCTCGAAGCCACACGCCGGATGGCCGACCTGCTGACGGAAGCGCAATCGCCCGCGGCGGTCGGATGGTGGCGGCGCGTCGTCGAACTGACACCCACCGCCGAGAACAAGGTTCTGTTTGCGGCGGCAGCTCTCCGCTTCGAGAAACCGCCGTTCCCGTTTGCGTCGCAATGCCTCGACGAACTGAAACAAGCGGGCGCGGAAACGAACACCGCGTATCACCTTGTTGCCTCGCAACTCGCGCTTCGCCTCAACCGCCTCGAAGACGCTGCCCACCACCTTTCCGCCGCGGCGAAGCTCGAACCCACCAATCGCTTGCACCAACTGAACCTCGCCACGCTGCGCCTGCGCGAGCCGGAATCCGCCGCCGCCACGCAGGCGCGCCAGGAACTCGCCGCGCTGGTTTCCGATCCCGCCCTCGGCGAGCACGCGCTGCGCTCGTTGATCGCCGACGGCCTGGGCCGCCGGCGGTTCGATGAAGCGGAGCAGTTTTCCAAACAGTTGCTCGCCCTGCCTCAGGCGCGCTTCGATGATCGCTTGCAGCGCCTGACCGTGCTCGAAGCAGCGCACAGTCCGCAGACCAACGCCTGGATCGGTCAACTCCAGCGGGAGGCGGCCACGAACGCGTTCAACACTGTGCCGCTCGTCGTCTGGCTCGCTAGTCACGGCCAGGCGCGCCCCGCCTTGGACTGGGTAGCCGGGCTGGACGCCAAAATCCGTGCCGCCGCGCCGCTGGCCCTGGTCCAGGCGGACTGCTACGTCGTGCTCAAAGACTGGGCGGGGTTGCAGAAATTCCTTGCGGAGCAGAACTGGGAGGACCAGGAGCCCGTGCGGCTCGCGTTGTTGACGCGCGCGCTGCGTGAGCAGAATCGTCGTGACACGGCGGACGCGCAGTGGCGGCGCGCGTTGGGCGGCGGGAAGGTGGAAGCGCTGGCGGTCGTCGCGCAAATGGCCGCGGCCTGGGGGTGGACCGCGGAAACCGAGGAAACGCTTTGGGCCGTGGTCAAGCGCGCGCCGTGGCAGGAGTGGGCGTGGCAGGCGTTGATTCGCGCGCGCACCACCGCCGGTGACGCCGCGGGACTGTATCGAGTCTATTCAACGCTGCTGGAAAGCAAACCCAACGCCACCGTTGTGAAGAACAACCTGGCTGCGCTCGGCCTGCTCTTGAACCGCGACGTGGACAAGTGCGCCCGCCTGGCGCGCGAAGCGCACCTCGCCGCGACGAACAACGTCGTCTTTGCCTCCACGCTGGCGTTCGCCCTGCACGTGCAAGGCAAGACGGCAGAGGGCTTGCGTGTGCTGCAAAGCTTTTCGGAAACCGAGCTTCAAAACCCGTCTGTCGCCGCGTATTACGCCGTACTGCTTGCCGCCAGCGGCCAAAGCGATAAAGCCGCGCCGTTTGTCGCCATCGCCGAAAAGGGTCAGCTTCTCCCGGAGGAAAAAAACCTGCTGGCCACGGCTCGCGCCGGAAAGTGACCTCGCCGCGAAGGGTGCTTCACTTCTTCAACCGCGCTTTGCCAAGCGCCACATACTGCGGCGCTGCGGTCAACTCCAGCGCGAGTTGACCCCCGCCCGCCTGCGCTTCCGAAACCTCGCCTGTGCTGCGTACCAGACGGAATCTCGCAGCGCCGCGAGTCCGCAAAGCCAGCGTGACGGGATGCGGCTGACCAATCGTCCATGCTGCCAGTTTCGTTTCACCGGCTTTGTTTTTCAGCACGAGCACGAAATCCTCCTCGCTGCCGGTGGCACGACGCTCGACGACGCGGCAGCCGGATAGTTCGCGGGTCAGTGTTTGCAGCGCCACGTAGGCGGGCTTGGGTTTCAAGTCGCCAAACGCCACGCCGAAGTTGTGCTCGCGTTCTTTCGGGTCCGGGCCGTCGTTCTGCCAGTCGTACCAGATCGAAAGTGGCACGCGGTGCAACAGATTCACGAGTTGCTGGCGCGCGGCAAACGCGGCCTGCGTTTCCAGTGACAAGCCGCGGTCGTGGGTCGCGTAGCCCCACTCGCCGCTGAGGATTGGCAGCTTGCCCTTCTTCGCCGCCGGCGCGTAGCGGTCAATCAGCGCCCGGAGCTTCGCGTAATCCGCACCTGCAGTTTCCGGCGGTTTCTTGTAATCCCGGTAAGGATGCACGCTCACGCCGTCGAGATACTTCAGCACGCCGGACGCGAGGAAGCGTTCCATGAATGCCGGAGCGAAGCCGGACGAAGCCGGGCCGATGATCGTCGCCCTCGGATCTTTGGCGCGAACTACCTTGCACGTCGCCAACGCCAACGCCGTGTAATTCGTCACGTCCGGCTTCGGTTTCCAGAACGAAATATTCGGCTCGTTCCAGATTTCCCAAATCACGCCGCGGCCTTTGAAATGAGCCGCTGCCGCTGCGGCCCAGCGCGCGAACGCCGCCACGCTCTCCGGTTTGCGTGGTGAGGCGATGTCTTTGTCCGGCTTGCCCGTGATCGGGTTTTTCGTTTCCACTTCGTCTTCGTAAAGCCGGTGCGAGTAATCGAAAATGTAGATTGGGCGCAGACCGCGCTTCGCAAGGTTCGTCGTCAACTCGTCGTAATCCGACCAGTCGAAAACGCCGCGCGTTCTTTCGGTTGCCTCCCACCCGAAGTCCATGCGAATGAACTTGAAGCCCGCCGCGGCGATCAAATCGAGGTCGCGCTCGCGACCGGTGACGAAATGGATGTTCACGCCCACGCCCTGTGGCAGGACGGGTTCGGGAACCTGTGCAACCGACAGGAGCGGCAACGAAACGATGAAAGCAAGCAAGGCAGGTTTCATGGCGGCACTTCAACACGCCTTGGCGGCGGCGTCAATCCCGCGGGAAGAAGCCCAGGCAGCTTTCGCTCGCGTGAGCCGGCTGTCGCCAGCATACTCACGCGACGCATGAAGCAGCCCGATTCCATTGAACGATTCGTCAGCGAAGCCGCCGCCAGCCTGACGGACGGCACATTCGTTCGCTTGGTTTTATCGCCGCTCGCCGGGGCCGAGGGCGCACCGCAGAAGATTCTCGGCCGTTGCATCCTGCTCAAGGGCGCGCCGCACCTCTCACTCACTTTCCGTCACGCGACGCGCGACACGACGAAGAATCTGACGCTCACTGAAGGCACGGACTGGTTGCGCGAACAACTGCGTCACGGTTTCCGCAGCGCGCTGCTCGGCACCACGAAATCGGACTGGCAGTTGATCGCCGGGGAATCCGGCTCCCCGCGGCTCATCGGCCACAAGCCGACTCGCAAGCAGGCGCCGCCGCGTGAGCACGACAGGAAACGCGCCGGGTTGCTCGACAGTTCGGCGGACGATTGGTTGCAGGGATTGGGCGTGCTCGACCGCGACGGCAAGCTCCGCGCCTCGATGGCGGACAAGCATCGCCAGATCAGGCGCTACCTCGAACTGCTCTCGCACCTGGCGAAGGAATGCGGATGGTTCGAGAGCGCTTCCGGCGTCTCGCCGGAAGAACCATCTTCCACTGGCGCGGGCAGCATTCCACCAAGCGAACATCTGTGCTGCCGGCGGGACGCCGGCAGCACATTGCGACTGGCCGACATGGGCTGCGGCAAGGGCTATCTCACCTTCGGCGCGTGGCATTTGTTTCAGCGCGTGTGGAAGCAACCGGTGCGCGTCCTGGGCGTCGAAGTGCGGCCCGAGCTGGTCGCCAGCACGAACAAACTCGCGCGGCAAATCCGGGCGGAAGGATTGGAATTCATTTCCGGCAACATCGCGTCCACGCAACTTCCACGCATGGACGCGCTCATCGCCTTGCACGCTTGCAATACCGCCACTGATGACGCCATCCGTCGCGGCATCGAACTCGGCGCCAAACTCATCGTCGTCGCGCCGTGCTGCCACAAGGAACTGCGCCCGCAATTGAACCGGCCCGAGCCGCTGGCGTCCGTGCTGCACCACGGCATTATGGAGGAGCGCCTGGCCGAGTGGCTGACCGACGGTTTGCGCGCGTTGTTCCTCGAATGGGCCGGCTACCGCACGAAGCTCATGGAGTTTGTCGCCTCCGAGCACACTCCGAAGAACCTGATGCTCGCGGCAATCCGCGAACGCGAACCCTTCGCGGATGCCGCGGCCCGCAAGCCCATTGACGAATTGAAAGCTTGGTTCGGCATCCGGCATCACGCGCTGGACGATTGGCTGGAAAGGCATTGAAGCGCGTCGGCCAAACCCGAAATCCGAAATGCCGAAACCCGAAAGAAGCCCGAAATCCGAGGGTCGAAATCCGCTTTGCCAAGTCGCTGGGCAAAGTGCCGCGCCACAGGCCAGCGAAGCCAAACCAGTCAGGCTTCGGAGGTTCTTCCAATACCCCTTAGCGGCGTATCGGCAGAGTGCCGCCAACTGCGTATGCTTGGGCCAGGAATGCGGCGCTCTACCTAGACGCTGCTACGCCGGAAGGGTTTTGCATAAGCCTCTTCGGACCTTGGATTTCATTCGGAACTCGGGTTTCGGATTTCGGATTTCGAGCTATGGCGATGGACTGGACCCGCATTGACTGGCCGGCGCTCGAACGCTTGCGCACGGCGTTCCTCGCCGGCACTGCGGGCGCGGGCGATTATTGGCGGAGCGAATCCGATCTCGCCAGTTACGATGCCACATCCGCTCAACGCATCGGCTGGAAATGGGATTACGTGCTCGCCGAACTGGCGCGGCGCGGCTGGTCGCCGCTGCGAGGAGAATTGCTGGACTGGGGCTGTGGCAGCGGCGTGGCGGGCCGGGCGTTTCTGGATCATTTCGGGACGAAGTGCGTCACAGCGCTCCGACTTTGGGATCGTTCATCGCTCGCGATGTCGTTCGCAGCGCAGCGGGCGCGGGAGAAGTATCCGCGGCTGGCAGTCAGCACAGGATTGGTCGAGCGGCCGGCAACGCTTTTGATCAGCCACGTCCTCACCGAACTCACGCCCGAGCAAATGCTGGCCCTCGCAGACTTCGCCGCGCAAGCCACCACCACGATCTGGGTCGAGCCGGGCTCCTACGACGCCAGCATGACGCTTATCGCCGTCCGCGAACGGCTGCGCGATCGGCTGCACGTGGTCGCGCCCTGCACGCATCAAGAGCGCTGCGGCATTCTGGCGCCGGAGAACGAGCGGCACTGGTGCCACCACTTCGCCCCGTCGCCGCCGGAGGTTTTCACGGACGGCGATTGGGCGCGGTTCGCGAAGCTTGTGAGTGTGGACCTGCGCAGCCTGCCGTTAAGCTTTCTCGCGCTGGACCAACGCCCCGTGCCGCCGTTGCCCGCCGGGGCGACGCGCGTCATCGGCCATCCGCGCGTTTACAAACCGCACGCCCTGCTTCTCGGCTGCGATGCGGCCGGGGTGCATGAGCGCCGGCTGGTGAAGCGCTCATCGCCGGACGCGTTCAAGCGCCTGAGGCAAGGCGAGTGCGATCCGCTTCAAGTCTGGCGGTGCGACGGAGAGGAGATTGTGGAGGCGAAACCGCTCGCGTGAGGGAGCTCGAAGCACCGTGCCGTAGCGCCGGTTTTCCAACCGGCGCCGTCGCCAACCAGAAAGTCGGCGTTGCGACCACGCGGTTCACGGAAAGTGGTAGAGCAACGTGTCGGGCACGACGTAAACCTGCGTCGTGAATTTCAGCGTCGCCAGGCCGCCGCGCGGGTAAGTGAGTTCGACGAAGAATGCGGTCCACCCTTGTGGCGGGACGGGGACGGTGCCGAGGTAAAGGCCGCCGCCTTGATTTGCCAGCGTTGTGCTGACCCAGGCCGCGCCGATGGTGACCAGCCGGAAGTCGCGGGCGTTGGGGTTCGTGGCCTGCCACAGTCTGGCTTCAGAGGGAACGTCCGCAGCCACGACCCGCACGGAGTTTGAGGACTGCAAGGTCCACGAGAATTGGGGCAGCGGCGTTTTGAACAGTACCGATTGGTAGCACCCTTCCACCGTGAGCCAGGCGTCCGAAGGGCTGAGGCCGTGCGAGACGTTGGGCACGTAGCGCAGATATTTCACGCCGCGCAGATCGTTGAAATAGAATTGCGCGGAGTCGGGCAGGAAAAACTCGTCGCCCGTGGCGTTGATCTCGAACTTGGGCATGGTGAGTCGCGCGCGGTATTCGTAGGGGTCTTCGATTTCCATCAACGCACGGAACTGCGGCGTCCCGAACCAATCCGGGATGCCCATGTTCACGTAGTCCTGAATTGCCGGCGACCAGTAGCCATAGGCGCAGTAATGATGAGCCATCGAAGTCTCCACGTTCAGCACGTCAATCACGATGGGGACGATGGCGACAACCCGCTTGTCCACCGCGGCCGTCGTCCAAGTGGTCCAGCCACGCTTGGAGGCGCCCGTCACGACGAACTTGTCCACCGTCAGCCCCCCTCCCGCCGGGCTGGCGCAAAACGCGGTGACGGTGTCCATCGCACGCACGGCGGCCTTGGTCATGGGCAACCGCGCAGGCCAGCGCTCATCGCCGGTGCGGAGGAACTTGTCCCACGTGTAGGTGATTAACGAATCCTCCGAGCGCGTGAACGCTTCGCCTGCGAACGTGAGCGGCTGGTTGGGCACCATCCGCAGTTCGGCCACGATGGTTTGCGTGTCGAGCGCGATTTGGCGGAGGTTGGAATCGCCACTGGTGGGCGGCGTCGGGCTGGCGTTGTTGCCGCCCGTAATGTAGAGGAGCGAGATGGAATTGGTCACGCTGCTGGGCTGCACGATGATCAGCCAGTGTTTCCACAACGGCCGGTTCACTTCGTTGGTCGTGAGCCACACTTGCGAGCGCATCTCGAGCACATAGGTCGTCTGGCCGGCGCCGACATTCGTGCTCAACACGGTGTAGCTGTAGTTCGTGTCCGGCGCCGCCACGTAGAGGTCGAGCGCTGTCAACCGCTGCGACCGATAGAAGCGCCGGGCAAAATTCGTGGCCGCGGAATCGCTGCAGGCGGACGCCGAATTCGTCTGGAACAGGCTCGTTAGCGTACACCAGTCGAGGAAATTGGTGGAAGCCTCGACGCGATGCCATCGGCCCGTGCCACCTGTCAGCGTCAACTGGACTTGCCGGTTGGAGGGAAACACGGTCAGACCGAGTTCCGTGGCAAGCGCGGCACTTCCCAAAAACAGAAGCAGGCAGCCGCACAAAGCTGCTGGGAACAGGCTTTGCGTTCGCGGAAGCAGTTTGCGAAAGAGCTTCTCCGCGTAGGGCGAAGCCTCAAACCCCATGAACTGTTTGGATAGGACATGGCCTCCTGCCCCCGAAAAGGGACCGTTCGGTTCGCGACGCATCGCTTTCATTCCCAGCCTCACCGGACGCCGTGTCGAGCCTGGGTTCCAAACTGGTTCGAGCGGCCCGCCCGATTTCGATCCCAACGCTGCGCCTCGACGGCCAACGCCACAAGCGCAAAGAATCGGCTGGCTCTTCCGCTACAATCCGATCGGATGCCACGCGGTCTTCATCTCGACCGTGTCGAGAATCCAATACGCGTCCTCGGCTTTCGCGGTGAACCAGGCCGCCGGGGCGAGCGTGCGCTTCGCGTAACGCTTGAGGTTGATGGCCGTGCCGGCTTGCAGCTTTGCACCCAACTCGGCGTCGCCGGTGGCGTCCACGACGGCGTTCACATCGAGATGGCCGGCGATGTGCGGGACGAGGTCGGCGCGCTTGCCGGTGAGAATGTTTACCACGCCGCCGGGCAGATCGCTCGTGGCGAGTATTTCACTGAACGTCACTGCCGGTAGCGGGAACTTGTCGGACGCGATGAGGATCGCCGCGTTGCCGCTGAGAATGACGGGCGCGACCAGCGAAACGAGCGCAACCAACGACGGTTCGTCTGGCGCGAGCACCACGACCACGCCCGTCGGCTCCGGCGTCGTGAAATCGAAATGCGACGTGGCGACCGGGTTCACGCTGCCGAAGACCTGCGTGAACTTGTCCGTCCAGCCGGCGAAATGAACGAGCCGGTCAATGGCCAGCGTGACTTCGCGCTTCGCCTTGGCCGCGCTGACACTGGTCGAGCGTGAAACTTCGTTGACAAGCTCGCCTGCGCGGTTTTGCAGCATCTCGGCGGCGCGATAGAGGATTTGGCCGCGGTGGTAGGCCGTGGCTTTGCTCCAGCCGTCCACCGCGGAGCGCGCGGCGACCACCGCGTCGCGGAAATCCTTGCGCGAGGCCCAGCAGTAGTTGTCGAGGTGACGACCGTCTGCGCCGTGCGCCGGAAGGTAGCGTCCACTCTCGCTGCGCGGGAACTTGCCGCCGATGTAGAGCTTGTAGGTTTTCTTGACGTCGAGACGATTGGCGCTCATAGCTTCACGCAGCTTCTTTGGATCGGTTGGCAAGCACAATTCAAATCCGGCCTGCGCGCAATGTGCGCAGGGTTTGATGATACGGTTCCGTCCGCCCAAGGATTTGGAGAACGACGTGGGTCTCGAGGCAGACCGTCAGGCGTACCGGTGCTCCGCCCGGAACTGCCGCGCCAACTCCGCCACGCGCTACAGCCTGCCCAGGGCGTGGTCCGCATCGAACGCTTCGCCCAAGCGTTCGGCGGCCTGCTCGGCTTCGAGTCGCAGCAGCACGCGGTCAAGCAACACGAGTTGCTCGCCGTTCATGCGCTCGATCTTCGTGTGCAGAACAGGCTTGAGCTTTTCCGGCTCGACCACCGCGGTGGCGTGACTGCTTTTCATACCGAGACAATACGCCGGCGGGATTGGGCTGACAAAGCCGGCAAAGCACAGTGGATTCTTCTTTGCGCCTCTCCACCTTTACTGTTAATTCCTCCGCGGAAAGCCTATGCGAAAGATTCTTGTTTTGACTCTCCTCCTCAGCGCAAGCCTGACCCCGGTTCGCACTGCCCCGGCAGCAGAAGCCAGGTCCGCCGAACATGGCCTGGATGTGGGCGACGGCCAGGTGCTCTACGACATTCCCTATAACCCGAAACAGGTCCGCGAGATCGCGTTCGTCGCGCCGACGGCGAAACATCCGTTTTACGAGATCGTGATTCCGCTGGGCGACTGGACCGAGGGCGAATCCGCCGCGGTGCAGAAGGTGCGCGTCAACGGCGTGGAGTCGGATTCGTTCTACGTGTTCGTGGACGGCTTCTCGCACGTCCAGTCCGGCTGGATCACGCAGAAAAGCAAGAGCGCGAAGAATGCCGTGCTGGTGACGCGGTCGCTTTGGCACAACGGTGAAACGGTCACGATTTACGTGGAGATTTCCGCGGCGGGTGCGGCGCAGAACATCAAGAAGTCGTTCACGGCGACGGCCCCGGCGGCGGGTGGCGGGCCGGAGGGATGGCGCCGCTATCAATCGCTGGTGCTTTCCGAACACGCGGGTCTGGCGCGCGACAACGAACCGGTCGAGTTCTCGCTCACCGTGCGGGCGGAGGATTGCGCGGATCTCGAACGCGAGCTGCGGGTGTTCGCCGTGGATTCTGCCTCGCGCAAGCTCACGCCGCTAGCGGTCCAGACCTTCAACGCGAAGCAGTTTGCTGGCACGCCGCCGGGCACGTCGAACGCGAATTACTTGCAGCATCCGTCGCGATCGCTGGAGGGCGTTTTCCTGGCGAATGTGCCGGCGCGCGGCGCGAAAGTGCATTTGTTCGTTTACGACAATCCGGCTGCACCAGCCCCCGAACCAGTCACGGCTGATCTCACCGTCGTCGGACCACCGCTGGTTGCGACGGTGGAAAATCAGTTTTACACCGTGCGGCTCGATCCCAAGTGTGGCCAGATCGCCTCGTTCGAGTTGAAAGGGCGCAAAGGCAAGCCTGTGCCGCGGCTGAGCAACTCGCTCACTTACGCCGTGCATTGGAATCCAGATTCGTTTTCGGACAACGGCAAGTGGGGACACACGTTTGCCTGGAATCCGCCCGAGCACACGGCGGTTTCCGCGCGCGGGCCGCTGCTCTTCCGCGTCACCAATCGTGGCCGGATGCCGGATGACACGCCGCAGGTTTATGCGTCGGTGAGTTACTCGTTCTACGCGCACACGCCTTACGTGAAGGTGACGACGATCACCGAGGCGCGCGATGCGCTGAACGCCTCGGCCATCCGCAATGGCGAGATCGTGCTCGATTCGCATCTGGTGGACCATTTTGTCTGGAAGGAAAAGTCCGGCGAGCTGCACACGGCGCGCACGGTGCATGGCCCGAACTGGCAGGATGAATGGGCGACGCGCGTGGACCACGACGTGCCCTGGCTCGCCATGACCAACGAGCGCGAGGACTACGGCATCGGTGAAATCATCCAGTCTTCGCTGGCCTTCAACCCGGCGCGTGGCGAAGCCACGACGCACCGGCCCGCCTTTTACCTTTACTATCATCACTTCTGGCGGCAGCCCGTGACGTATTTCACACGCGGCTGGGTGTATCCGTTCAGCGATTATCAGCGCGGACCGATTCTGCCGGTGGACGCAGGCTCAACCTACGTCGAGAAGATGGCGTTTCTGCCGTTCAACCTGCATCGTGGCGGCAAGCGTTACGAGGAAATCGAGGCGGCGAGCACGGCCTTGCGGCAACCGCTGGTCCAGCGCTGGGGGCGGTAGGGAGTTGGCGTATTGGCTCGTCCGGAAGAACCGCCGGACGAAATTCAGCGCGGGACGATTCGCAGTTCGACCCACACGATCTTTTGCTCCGGCGCGCCGGGCAATTGCGTGATCCGGACTTCGTTATAGCCGTCGTGGAGTGACTTCGGCGGGCATTGGTGTTGCACCGCGCGAGCAACTCCGGAAAACAGAGACAGGTCCGTGAAGTCCGCCGCGGGAGTACAAGCCTTGCCGTTAATCGTGACCTCGAACTTGCTCTCTGCCATTCCATCGGCTTGCGCCAGACCCGCGACGACGAACACATCAGCCTTTTTCGGCTCTGGTCCGCTGTAGATTCGGAATGTCCCTCCCTTGAATCCATCCAGCGGCAGCGCCACGCCGTTCGCCATGCCGGGGGCGACGGTGTCGCGGTAGGTGACGACATGCCGGCGTGGTTTTTGCGTGGCGGTTTTGAAGCGCAGTCCTTCCTGAAGAAGCGTGCGGTAAGCGTCCTTGCCGCCGGTCATGGGCGCGGGATCCATGTAGTTGAAAAGATAGATGGCGTCCGCGCCGCGGTGCAGGCAGGCGGCTGCGAAACCACGGGTCGAGGTGATGTCTTCCTCGATGGGTTTCGCTGCCGGATACGCCCGCACGAGGATTTCCGCCCCTGCGGCCAGAACGACCTTCTTCCCAGCGCTGCCGATGCGCTCGCGCCACAGTTCGATCGGGATGTCAAAATCCGTTGTGGCCCAAAACGGCGTCGGCACGAGCATGTCCACGAGTCCTTCTCGAACCCACGCCACGCCGTCCATGCCCAGGCCCCGCGCCGAATCCGGAAGTGTCGGCACGCGCGCGCCGAGCTTGATGGGATGACCGCGCTTCTTCGACCACTGTTTCGTCAACGTCTGCACGTCGCGCATGAATTGCGTCAACGTCACCGCGCCTTCGGCTTCCTTGCCAGGCCGGAAATGGTAGCCGAATCGCATCCAATCCAGTTCGAGGCCGTCGGGATCGTAGCGCTCCAGCAACTCGCGCACGTAGGCCATCGCGTGTTCGCGCACTTCGGGGATGCCGTAATCCAACGCGCGATCCGTCCAACCCTTGCCGCCGGGCACGCGCCAGTAATCGGGATGATTCCGCCAGAACGAGCTGTGGATGTAATTGTCCACGTCATCCACGTTGTGGACATCGTTCATCCGCATCGAGAGCCACGGCGAAATCTTCTTCTCCCGGCAGCGGGCGATCCACACCGCGTAGGGATCGAGGCCGCGTTCATCCAGCAACCGGGCATTCTCACACCACTTCTTCGCGAATTCCTCCTGGGGCGGCTTTTGGCCTTCGCCCATCT